>PPYF01506438.1_pt1 | contig 56582 bp, 54 predicted proteins | sample 1559871 | NCBI WGS metagenome assembly PPYF01 (sample SAMN08240021, study PRJNA423297) | Human gut metagenome, whole genome shotgun sequencing project.
AGGCTGGCGATATCCACGCAGACGGCGAGGTTGAGATCCTCAACCCGGATCTGCACATCGCTACCCTGATGAGCGACGCGCGTCTGTCCATGGAGATCACGATGACTTCCGGCCGCGGCTATGTTCCGGCTGAGAAGAACAAGCAGCATCAGACCTCCATCGGCGTCATTCCGGTGGATTCGATCTACACGCCGGTTTACAAGGTAAACTACACGGTTGAAAACACCCGTGTACGCGACCTGACCGACTATGACAAGCTGACGCTCGAGGTATGGACCGATGCAACCATCAACGCACGCGATGCGGTTTCGCTCGGTGCAAAGGTTCTGCGCGACCACCTCGATCTGTTCGTAGACCTGTCCGAGGAAATCGGCTCCAAGTCCACCGTTGTTGAAAAGGCTGAAGCGCAGCACGATAAGGTGCTTGAAATGACCATTGAGGAGCTTGACTTCTCCGTGCGTTCGTTCAACTGCCTCAAGCGCGCAGGCATCAACACGGTTGAGGACCTCATCAACACCTCCGAGGAGGACATGATGAAGGTTCGTAACCTGGGCCGCAAGTCCCTGGAAGAGGTTATCGGCAAGCTGGAGGCTATGGGTCTCCACTTGGCGAAGTCGGAAGAGTAATCTTCGGACACTGTAACTTGAACTGCTGCGGCGGTACGATTACCGCGCCGCCGCTTTACTTTAATTTGGAGGTAAACTCACATGGCTAACAATCGCAAGCTCGGCCGTGCTACGGATCACCGTATGGCTATGCTGCGTGCGCTGGTAACCTACCTGCTGGAGAACGGCAAGGTTGAGACCACGCTCGCTCGTGCCAAGGAAGTAGGCCCGCTGACTGAGAAGATGATCACCTTGGGCAAGAAGAACACCCTGGCATCCCGCCGTCAGGCTATGGCTTTCGTAACCAAGGAAGCTGTTGTTGCTAAGCTGTTCTCTGAGATCGCTCCGGAGTACGCTAACCGCAACGGTGGCTACACCCGCATCATCAAGACCGGCCCGCGTCGTGGCGACGCAGCTGAAATGGCGATCATCGAGCTGGTTAAGTAAGTTAAATTTTAACTTCTGACGACTCGATCTGTTCCAAAACAGAAAAATGATCCTAAAAAGGTTATCCAGTAGCGTGCTTATTGGATAACCTTTTTCTTTTTGCCTTTTTGGGATACCTATGATACTATGTAGGTAGAACGTAAATTGTCTGATTGAAAATGGGAACGTTGAAGGAGGGCTGAAAGATGTTTGCAATGTTTGATATATTGAGTTTCATCGTCCCCATCATGTTTATTGTCGTATTTGGCATCATCATTTTTTCCATCATACAGGGGATAAGCACATGGCATAAGAACAATAATTCGCCCAGATTGACCGTACCGGCGGTGATCGTTGCAAAGCGGACAGATGTCTCGCATCACCGGCATGCCAATGCAGGCGACATGAGCGGAGCGCACGGCTTCCACACAACGTCGAGCACGACCTATTATGTCACGTTTCAGGTAGAAAGCGGAGACCGGATGGAGCTCCATGTTTCCGGCTTGGAATATGGTATGCTCGCAGAGGGCGATACCGGCAAACTGACCTTTCAGGGGACGCGGTATCTGTCGTTTGAGCGATAATTTTTATTCGGAAGGGGGCTTGCGTATGCCGGAAAATATTCAAATGATCTGTCTGGTGCGGCTGATCGTTGCGGCTGTCTGCGGTCTGCTGATCGGTGTGGAGCGGCAGACACGCATGAAAGGCGCCGGTCCGCGTACACATGATGGTTTCGCTCGGTGCGGCACTGATGACGCTGGTCTCCTTGTATGGTTTTCTGCCTATCGTGGGAGCAGCCGGTATTACGGCAACTGCCCTCATGCTGATTGCGCAGGTGCTGCTGCGCGGTGTCGAGCGGCGCGAAAAAATGCAGGTTACCGAGCTTGCGGTCGGTCTGACAGACGGCAAAGGCGATCTTGTGCGCCTGTATGACTGGCTGGCACAGAGGAAAATCACCGTGCGAGAGATCAATCTCAAGCGGCAGGAGGGCAATTCGGTAAAAATCGTGCTGTACATTGCCATGCCGCGGCATTTCGATAAAGCGGATTTCTGCGGCTGAAGGAGGATATCCCGGGTGTGCAGTCGGTTGAGATATAAACGGAATAGCAAAGCCGTTCGGCAGAAATGTCGGACGGCTTTTGTGCTGGATGAATAATATGATGTTGAAAAAACAGAATTTGTTTGGTATACTGTAACAAACAAATAAAGGGAGGTCCCGCTATGAAAAAGAGAATCCCCGCAATCATCCTGATGTTTGCTCTGTTTCTGACCACATCCTATGCGGCGAACACCTATCGCAAGACGATCACCGTCACGTCCGGCGTCAATGTGGAATTCAACAACGAAGCGATCGACATGACAGACGCCAACGGTAAAGCGGTCGAGGCGTTTATCTACAACGGCACGACCTATGTGCCGATTCGTGCGGTGTCGAATGCGTTCGGCGCGGATATCGGCTATGACCGCAATACGCAGACGATTTCGATTTATGATGATTTCACAGAAATTCTTATAGCAGCGTACAAACTGGATTGCACGATTTCTGTATGTATGACTGAACTTGAAGTATATCGTGCAGCTATAAATAATAATGCTTTTTGGACAGCTCCGGCTGAAAAGAGTAAAGAAGCACAGGCGTTTATTGACCGAGATACAGAGATGCTGAAAACACTATCAGAAGACAATGGGTGCTATCATCTTTTGAGCGAACAATTATTGCCTACTTATAATGAGTTTATTAAGTCGTATCAACAGGCAGTAAAAAGCTATGCCGTGATGTATAATCAGCGAAATTATTCTGACGAGAAACTATGGACTCCTTTTGCCGAGAATGAGACAAGTGCTCGAGAAAATAGCGGCATGTATGCGTCTGATCTTGAAATTTTTTATGATTCGTTTAACTGGCGTACTTTTGATGCAGATATGAGTTTCTAATGATAGAAAGGTAGGAAGAGATTATGTACCTGAAAGCAACCATATTCACCATATTAGGCTGGTTTATTGGAATGGTGTTAGATGCAAACATCGATTTCGGAGACCCGATGGGCTTCCTCAGTCTGCGCATCCTGTTTCCCATCTTGGCCATGGGACTGTGCATCCTGCATGAACTGAGACGCGGCAGCAGCCGCTAACCCGCAAAATTTGCGGTTCACACGCCTAAATTTGTGCATTTTCACGGTAAAAACGGATATTTTTATTGCAAAAACGCTTGCAATGTACGGCAATGCGTGATATACTATCAATGTAAGATGATAAGTAATCGTAAGGAGTGGCCAAGTGCCACTCCTTACGCTTTGCTCGGAGAAAATTTTTCAGTAAGGAGGGACGGCTTTGCAGGCAAAGCAGATCGTAGCCCGCGTAGAGGAACTGGTAAAGCCTTTGTGTGAACAGGCTGGTGTTTCCCTGTGGGATGTGGAGTTTGAAAAAGAGGGCGGACAGTACATGCTGACCGTCACCGTGGATCGACCGGAGGGCGTCAACATTGACCAGTGCGAGCAGGTTTCGCGCGCGCTTGATCCCATGCTGGATGAAAAGGAATTTGACGATATGCCGTCCTATACGCTGTGCGTTTCCTCGGCCGGTATGTCGCGCCGCCTCAAGCGTCCGGAGCATTTCCAGGCGTTCATGGGTCAGACCGTCGAAGTAGGCTTCTACAAGCCGATGAACGGCATGAAGCAGATCGAGGGCACACTCGTTGGCTATGACAACGGTGCCGTAACGCTGGAAGTGAACGGCGAGCAGACCGTATACGAACCCAAAGACATTGCCGCAGTTCGACTGGCGGTAGAGATATAAGAAGGAGCTGAATAGGAAAAAATGGTTAACGCAGAATTTTTTGACGCGCTGGAACAGCTGGAAAAGGAAAAAGGCATTCCGGTAGACTATATGCTTGACCGTGTAGGTCAGGCGCTGATCACCGCCTACAAGCGCGATAACGACGGCATGACTGACAATGTTTATGTTGAGCCGGACCGCGACAAGAAGACCATTCACATGTTTGTCCGCAAGACGGTTGTCAAGGCGGAGGATCTGTACGAGCCGTACGAGGAGATTACTCTCGAGGAGGCTGCCGAGTACAAGAACAACCCGATGGTAGGCGATATCATTGATATCGACATCCCGACCAAGTCCTTCGGCCGCATTGCTGCCCAGACTGCAAAGCAGGTTATCATTCAGGGAATCCGCGAAGCAGAGCGCGGCATGGTTATCTCCGAGTTCGAGAGCAAGGAGCACGAGATCCTGAACGGCGTGGTTGCCCGCATCGATCCGCGCTCCGGCACCGCTTATCTGGATGTTGTTTCCGGCGGTGAGAAGAGCGAGGCTGTTCTGGCCGCTTCCGAGCAGGTGCGCGGTGAGGTTCTGACTGAGGGTCAGCGCCTGAAGGTTTACCTCATCGAGGTTCGCCGCGGCACCCGCGGCCCGCAGGTCGTTGTTTCCCGCACCCACCCGGGTCTGGTTAAGCGTCTGTTTGAGCTGGAGGTACCGGAAATTCACTCCGGCATCGTCGAGGTCAAGTCCATCGCGCGTGAGGCAGGCAACCGCACCAAGATCGCTGTTGTTTCTCACGATGAGAACGTCGATCCGATCGGCGCATGCGTTGGTACCCGCGGTGCGCGTGTTGCCAACATCACCGGCGAGCTGAACGGCGAGAAGATCGATATCATCAAGTGGAACGAGGATATGGCGCAGTTCGTTTCTGCGGCACTCGCTCCGGCTGATGTTATCAATGCCACCATGCAGGCGGACAACAAGTCCTGCCGTGTTATCGTTCCGGACGATCAGCTGTCGCTTGCTATCGGCAAGGAAGGCCAGAACGCGCGTCTGGCTGCCAAGCTGACCGGCTGCAAGATCGATATCGCTCCTGAGTCTCAGGGCGAATAAGCAAGCGGAGGTGCGGCAGAATATGGTACAGAAGAAGATTCCCATGCGGCAGTGCCTCGGCTGCCGTGAAATGTTCCCGAAACGGGAGCTGATCCGCGTGGTGCGTTCGCCGGAGGGCGAGCTTTCGCTGGATTTCAAGGGCAAGGCACCCGGCCGCGGCGCATATCTGTGCGGCAAGCCGGAATGTCTGAAAAAGGCCCGCAAGAGCCGTGCGATCGAGCGTGCGCTCAGTGTAGAGGTGCCCGATTCGGTTTACGACCAGCTCGAGCAGCAGATGGAACAGGAGGGTGCAAATGGCAACTGATCCGGTTCTGAGAATGCTCGGTCTGGCACGCCGTGCCGGCAAGCTGGCCTACGGCGATGAGCTGGTGCGCGAGGCGTGCTTCGACCACAAGACCCGCTGTGTGTTCATTGCGGGTGACGCAGGCGCAAATGCAGCGAAAAAAGCCGCATTTTACGCCGATAAGGCCAATGTGCCGTGCGTAACGCTGCCGCACGGCAAGCTGGAACTCGGCAGCGCGATCGGCAAGGCAGGCTGCGCGATGTGCGCGGTAGCGGACATCGGCATGGCGGCAGCAGCCGTAAATAAGCTGGCGGAGCAGGATCCTGCATACGCCGAAGTGGCGCAGCAGCTTAGCGAAAAGAACGTAAAGATCCAGTTCCGCAGGGGCGTCAAAAAGCATAAGGATAAGGCGGAAAAGACAGAGAAAGCGTCGGTCAAGACCGAAAAATCGGCAGAGGAGAAGCCGAAGCGCACCTACCGTAAGCCGTCCGGCGAGAAGCGTCCCTATCGGAAGAACGATGAGAATAAGCGTCCTTACCGTAAAGCCGACGGCGAGAAGCGTTCGTTCCGCAAAGACGGCGAATCCCGTCCGTATCGCAAGAATGACGGCGAGAAGCGCCCGTTCCGCAAAGACGGCGAATATCGTCCGTATCGCAAGAACGACAGAGAGAAGCGCCCGTTCCGCAAGGACGGCGAATATCGTCCGTATCGCAAGAACGACGGCGAGAAGCGTCCGTTCCGCAAGGACGGCGAACGCCGCCCGTACCGTAAAAGCGGTGCCGGCAAGCCGAGCTTCAACAGCGGCAAGCGCAGCTTCCGCAATAAAACGTAATTTCCCGCGCCGCAGCGCGCATTCCAATAGCAAAGCATAGCTTTGCATCAAATGTGCGAGCTTTGCCCGTACATTTGATACCAGAGCGGAGAAAAGTTTCGACACAGGAGAAATTTTTCGCAGCTTTGGACGTATCCGAACATTGTTCGGTACGTCCTCTCTTGTTCAAAACCGTGGTTTTGAACGAAGTGTGTAAGGAGGTTATTGCCCATGGCATTAGACAATAAATATCGGGTACACGAGGTCGCAAAGGACTTCGGCGTATCCACCAAGGAGATCACTGAAATTCTGACGAAGTATCGCTCTGCACCGAAGAATCACATGCAGGTGCTTGACGATACCGACCTGTCGGTCATTTTCGAGTATCTCACCCAGCATAATCAAGTAAGTGACATGGAAGGTACGCTGAACGCACAGGGTGCATCCCGCAAGAAGCCGGAGCAGTCCAAGGCGGAAACCAAACAGCAGACCGAGTCCAAGAGAGAGGAGCCTATCGTGCAGCAGCAGCCGACACAGAGCAAGGTAAAGCAGGTTCACCGCATTGATACCCGCGGCACCGGCGACGTAAACCTTGCAAAATATGATGATCATGTAGATAAGCTGGTTGACGCAAAGGCCGAGCGAATGGAGTCCAAGGGCAGCAAGAAGCAGAAGCTGACCAAGAAGTCCGACCAGCGCTCCAAGCCGTTCGGCAACAAGCGCCGTCAGGAGGAGCAGGAGAAGATGCGCCGCCTGCAGCGTCAGCAGCAGATGGCAGCACTTAAGAAGATTCCGGTAAAGGTAATGATTCCGGAGGAGATTTCCGTCGGTGAGCTGGCTTCCCGTATGAAGCGCACCGCAGCGGATGTTATCAAGGGTCTCATCAAGCTGGGCGTTATGGCGTCCATCTCCGAGGTGATCGACTACGATACCGCAGCCATCGTTGCAGAGGAAATGGGCTGCAAGGTTGAGAAGGAAGTACACGTTACCATCGAGGAGCAGCTGTTCGATGAGCACGAGGACAAGGAAGAGGAGCTGCAGCCGCGCGATCCGGTCGTTGTTGTTATGGGTCACGTTGACCACGGCAAGACCTCTCTGCTCGACGCGATCCGCAAGACCAAGGTCATCGAGGGCGAGGCCGGCGGCATTACCCAGCACATCGGCGCATACCGCGTTGAGGTTGGCGGCAAGCCGATCACCTTCCTCGATACCCCGGGTCACGCTGCGTTTACCTCCATGCGTGCACGCGGTGCGCAGGTAACCGATATCGCCATTCTGGTCGTAGCAGCCGACGACGGCGTTATGCCGCAGACCATCGAGGCGATCAACCACGCCAAGGCAGCAAACGTGCCGATCATCGTTGCCGTAAATAAGATCGACAAGCAGGGTGCAAACCCGGATCGTGTGCTCCAGCAGCTCACCGAGTACGAGCTGGTACCGGAGGAGTGGGGCGGTCAGACCATCGTCTGCAACATCTCCGCAAAGTTCGGTCAGGGCATTGACAACCTGCTCGAAATGGTACTGCTGACCGCTGAAATGGCTGACCTCAAGGCAAACCCGAACCGTAAGGCGCACGGTACCGTCATCGAGGCAAAGCTGGATAAGGGCCGCGGTCCGGTTGCAACCCTTCTGGTACAGAACGGCACCCTGCATGCAGGCGATACCGTTATCGCGGGTACCTCTGTCGGCCGCGTTCGCGCAATGACCAACGACGACGGCAAGAAGATTGAGTCCGCAGGCCCGTCTGTTCCGGTCGAGATCATCGGTCTGGCTGAGGTTCCGGGTGCAGGCGACATCTTTGACGCCGTAGACGACGAGAAGATGGCTCGTGAGCTGGTTGAGCAGCGCAAGGACAAGGAGAAGGAAGAGCGCAACAAGCTGTTCCACAAGGTAACACTCGATAACCTGTTCGATTCCATCCAGCAGGGCGAGATGAAGGAGCTGAATATCATCGTCAAGGCAGACGTTCAGGGCTCTGTCGAGGCGGTTCGTTCCTCTCTTGAAAAGCTGACTAACGAAGAGGTTCGCGTGCGCGTTATCCACGGTGCCGTTGGCGCCATCAACGAGTCCGACGTTATGCTGGCTGCCGCTTCCGGCGCGATCATTGTTGGCTTTAACGTTCGTCCGGACCGCACCGCTACCGACTCCGCTGCACAGCAGGGCGTTGATATGCGTATGTACCGCGTTATTTATGATGCCATCGAGGAGATGGAGCAGGCCATGAAGGGCATGCTCGAGCCGAAGTTCAAGGAAGTTGTTCTCGGCCACGCAGAGGTTCGTCAGGTGTTCAAGATCACCGGCGCAGGCGCAGTTGCAGGCTGCTATGTACAGGACGGCAAGATTCAGCGTAACGCTGAGGTTCGCGTAGTCCGTGACGGCATCGTATTCCACGAGGGCCACCTGAATACCCTCAAGCGCTTCAAGGACGATGTGAAGGAAGTTGCAACCTCTTATGAGTGCGGCATGAGCATCGAGAACTACAATGATATCAAGGAAGGCGATATCATTGAGTGCTTTGTTATGGAAGAAGTGAAGCAGTAAAACTGCTTTTCTAAGGGGGACTCCGTCCCCCTTAGATACCGAAAAAGTTCCAAAGAAACTTTTTCGGATAACCCCCTCTCGTCCGCACGGCGGACGAGGCCGCGCCGCCGCGGCGCGGGCAGTGGTATAAAAGTCCGGCGGAGCTGGACTTTTATGGGGAATTGAATCACGCACTGCGGTGCGTGTGGAAAATGCTTAACGCATTTTCTTTATGCGACCGGATAATGGGAAGAATGGAAAGAGAGCGCGTTCATTTTCCATTCTCCATTCTCCATTTTCAATTATTTAACCAATCCTCACGAAGGAGGTTTGATTTGTAAAATGTCTACTCGAATTGATCGTATTTCCGAAGAAGTGATGAAGGCTCTGGCGGAGGCGATGCGCTCTGTCAAGGACCCGCGTGTACAGGAGGCTATGGTTTCCGTGGTACACTGTGATGTTACCAACGATCTGCGTTATGCGAAGTGCTATATTTCCGTACTCGGCAGCGAGCAGCAGACCAAGGACGTGATGAAGGGCCTGAAGTCTGCGGCAGGCTGGCTGCGCCGCGAGGTTGGCCACAAGGTACAGCTGCGCTACGCGCCGGAGCTGGTATTTGAGCTGGATCAGTCCATCACCCACGGTGCACACATCTCCGAGGTGCTGCACGAGCTGAAAAATGAAGGCAAGCTGGGAGAGGAGGACGCAGAATGATCGTTGACGTTGCTGGCGCTGCTGTTGCGCTGCAGGCAGCGGACGACATTCTCATCCTGACTCACCGCAGACCGGACGGCGACACGGCAGGCTGTGCCGGTGCGCTCTGCCGCGGTCTGCAGCAGATTGGCAAGCGCGCATATATTCTGGAAAATCCGGAGATCACCAGGCGTTATGCGCCGCTGATCGTGCCACATTATCCGCCGGAAGATTTCGTTCCGGCGTATGTGGTTTCGACCGATATCGCTGAGGAGAAGCTGTTTCCGGACACGGCAGAGCCTTACAAGGGCAAGGTCGATTTGGTCATTGACCATCACGGCTCGAACGACGGCTTCGGCAAAAAAAACCTCATCCGGCCGGATGCAGGCGGCTGTGCCGAGGTGCTGTACGATGTGCTGACGGCGCTCGGTGTTAAGTTCACGGCCGACATTGCAGAGTGCATTTATATCGGTGTTTCGACCGATACGGGCTGCTTTAAGTTCTCGAATACGACCGCGCATTCGCATGCGGTAGCGGCGGCCTGCCTGACTGCCGGTATCGACGGCGGTGAGATCAACCGCGTGCTGTTTGAGACCAAATCGCGTCCGCGGTTTGAGATGGAGCGCATTGTATTTGATACGATGGAGTTCCACGAGAACGGCGCGATCGCGGTTGCCGTGCTCTGGCGCAGGGATATCGACCATGCAGGCGCGGATATGGACGATCTGGACTCGATTGCATCGCTCACGCGCCAGATTGAGGGCGTACAGATCGGCATCACGCTGACCGAGAAGCCGGACGGCACGGTTCGCGTTTCCGTCCGCACCACCAAGGAGATGGACGCGGCCGCTATCTGCAAGAAGGTCGGCGGCGGCGGTCATGTCCGTGCGGCAGGTGCGAGCTTCACCTGTGGCATGGCGGAGGCCAAGGCTGCTATGCTGAAGGCGGCAGAGGAGCAGTTTCATGCAGCAAAGTGACCTGAACGGCATTCTGCTGATGAACAAGCCGCAGGGCTTTACCTCGCACGATGTGGTTGCCAAGCTGCGCGGTATTCTGCACACGCGCAGGATCGGTCACGGCGGCACACTCGACCCGATGGCGACCGGTGTTCTGCCGGTATTCGTCGGCGGTGCGACCAAGGCGGCAGATTTTGCCGCAGCGCAGGATAAGGAATACGTTGCCGGGTTCACGCTCGGCTACTGCACGGATACGCAGGATGTCACCGGCGAAATGCTCCAGACCAGCGAACGCTATGCCGCGGAATACGCGGTAAAGCAGATGGTGCGGCGCTTTATCGGTCCGCAGCAGCAGGTGCCGCCCATGTACTCGGCGGTCAAGGTGAACGGCCAGAAGCTGTACGACCTCGCCCGCAAGGGCAGGGAAGTGGAGCGTCCGGCGCGTGATATCATTGTGCACGAAATGGACCTGCTGGACTTCGATGAGAATGCCCAGAAGGGCACGCTGCGGTGCAAGGTCAGCAAGGGCACCTATGTCCGCACACTGGTCAATGACCTTGGCGAAAAGCTGGGCACGCTGGCCGTGCTGCACAGTCTGGAGCGCACCCGTTCGGGCGCGTATGAGCTGGCGCAGTGCCATACCTTTGCCGAGTGTGAGCAGGCAATGGCAGAGGGCACCATGCAGCAGCTTCTGCTGCCGACCGACAGCCTGTTTACCGATAGACCCGCCGTTTCTCTCACCGATGAGGGCGCGGAGCGCATTGCGAGAGGCGCAGTCGTATTTCCGCGCCAGACCGACAGCCTGCCGGAAACCGCAGATACCATCTGCCGTGTGTACCATCAGGATAAATTCCTCATGCTCGGTCAGGTGAGAGAGCTGGATAAGGGCGGTTTGGGTCTGTTTGTATACAAAAACTTCCGATAAGTTTTTGCATACAAACAGAAATGGAGAATTGAAAATGGAAAATGGATAATGAAGGTATCGCGCCTTGCGCGATGATTTAATAAGCGCGAAGCGCCGCATTCATTCTCAATTCTCAATTTTCAATTATCAATTTTTTCAGGGGGATTCCCTTATGATAGAAGTTACAAAGCCGCGTGCCATCGCGCTCGGCTACTTTGACGGCGTGCATCTGGGCCATCGGGCGCTCATGCAGCGTGCGGTCGAGCGTGCCAAGCAAATCGGCGGCACGAGTGCGGTTTTCACGTTTGATGTGCATCCGGATTCGGTTGTTATGGGCCGTCAGGTGCCGCTGCTGACCGCAAATGCATATCGCACCGAGGAGATCAAAAAGCTCGGCGGTGTGGACGAGGTTATTTTCGGCCACTTTGACCATGAAATGCAGCACATGGACTGGCGCGATTTTATCCACAAGCTGCTCATCGGTCGTTTCAATGCGGGCTGGATTATCTCGGGACGCAATAACCGTTTCGGCTATAAGGGGCAGGGCAACGCAGAAGGCATGGCTATCGAGTGCGAAAAGGCCGGCATCGGCTATGACTGCATCGAGGATGTCAAGATTGACGGTATTGTGGTGTCCTCCACCTATATTCGTCAGCTGATTTCGCAGGGCGATATGGAAGGTGCGGCTAAGTTTCTCGGTCATCCGTATACGGTTTCCGGTATTGTGGAGCACGGACGGCGTGTCGGCACAAGCGTGCTGCAGGTGCCGACGGTCAATCTGCGTCTGCCGACCGAAATGGCGCTGCCGCCGTACGGAGTGTATGCAACCCGCGTTCTTGTGGACGGACAGAGCTATATCGCAGCGACCAATATCGGTGTAAAGCCGACATTTTTAGACGGCGGTGCACCGACCATCGAGCCGCATCTGCTCGACTTTGCGGGCGATCTGTACGGCAAGATGATCCATGTGGAGCTGCATAAGTTCCTGCGTCCGGAAATGCAGTTTGAATCGGTGGAGGCGCTCAAGACCGCCATCGAGGAAAATGTGCAGCAGACCAGAGAGTTTTTCAAAGAGAAATAAGAAAAGGCGGTATCGCTGCATAGCGGTACCACCTTTCTGTATCTCAGGGAACAATCTGGTTGACAATCAAGGGATCGTTCGGTATCATCAAGGTACAAGAATAAGGATAGAGAATCGGGAGGGAGACAATATGAAGAAATCGGTCAAATGTACAGTGACAGCGGCGCTGCTCCTTCTGCTTTGTGCGGTTGGGATCTATGGCATATTCTTTGCACCACGGAAGATCGGCTGTGCAGTCGATGATTCGTTTTCGTGGAAGGCGTACAGCTATACGCCGGTGACGAGCAAAACGATTTATAACTATGCGTTCCCGTCCGAAGAAATTACACTTTCTGCGGAAAATCGGGAGACGATCGTGCAGCTGCTTGCAGACAGTAAGGGCAAGCGGCGCTTTCCGGGCAGATGGACACCGTACGGCACGAATACCAGGATTCCGTGCGTCGTTGCAGTGCAAATAGACAGCGCGGAAGCAGATTATATGCTCTTTCTGTGCAGGAATGATTCGGAAGAGTTACTGCTGCTGAAAACAGAACTACATGGCAAGGACAGATGGTATACGCTGGAGAGTCCGGCGCCTGCGGCGGCTCTGAATACCCTGTATCCGTATGATACCACAGGCAGCACAGTAACGCATACTGTCGGAACAAACTAAAAAAGCTGCGGTTAAACCGCAGCTTTTTTGCCGCAAGGCGGAAAAAAGCCGCCTGATGAATCAGACGGCGATTTTCCCTCAAAGAGCAGGTAAAGAGTAAAGAAAGAAAAAAGAAAAAAAGAGAGCAAATGAAATATAAAAACCAATGTGGTTGTTGGTTATTGTCGATTTGTTGTGTTCCTTAGAACAATTATTATTATAGTCGTTTTAGATAAAAATGCAATAGATTTTTTGTTTAATGTTCCAGAGAAAATGCAAAAGTTTTTGTGCATATACTACAAAAATAATATCTGTAAATTGTAGGGAAACACAAAACGAAGGGAAAACAAGCCGAAATCTCAAAAAATCCGGCGGCAGCGGGAACGATTTGCCGCTGCAAAACGTGTTGTTGGTGAAAGGAGGAGAGGGCAATGCAGGCAAAACTCAGGTCGGACGCATTTCTGCAGCAGGCGATGGACACCTGCGGCGACGCGGTCTACCGCTTAGCTTTGTGCAGACTGAACAGCCGCGCGGACGCAGAGGACGTCTATCAGGAAGTCTTTCTCCGGCTGCTGCGGGACGACACCGATTTCCGCGACACCGAGCACCTGAAAGCATGGTTGCTGCGCGTAACGCTCAGCCGGTGCGCCGATCTTCGCCGGTCGGCGTGGTTTAAGCGCACCGCGCCGATGGAAGCTGCCGCGGATGCTGCCGCTCCGGAACCGGAAAGCAGCAGTGAGCTGTGGCAGGCGGTACACGCACTGCCGGACGATCAGCGAATCGCGGTGTGGCTGCACTATGTGGAGGGCTACCGCACAGAGGAGATCGCGGAAATGGTCGGCTGCCGTCCGGCAACGGTACGCACGCGGCTGCATCGCGCAAGAAAGCAATTAAAGCTGGATTTGGAGGGATCTTACGATGAAGAACAACTGGAACGAACTGAAGGACATCAAGGCTCCGCAGGAGCTGAAGGAGCGCACGCTGGCAGCAGCTCGTGAAGTGCGTAAGCTGACGAACGAACCGCTGCATGCGGTGCCGCGCCATCCGTGGGGAATGGCAAAGCGCCTTCTGGCGGCAGCCTGCGCGTTCGGTATTGTGCTGGGCGGTACGGCGGTTTATCGCACGCATAATGGCACCGCGCAGACCGGCAGTGCAGCCGTAGCGGACGCCATCAATCACACATTCGGCTTTGCAGCCTATGCTGCTGATACCGGCGCGCTGCGTCAGCCCAAGGACAGCAAGATCGTGTTCGACAGCAGCCAAGGCGTCGATGACCCGACAAAGGGCTTCTATTCCGGCTGCCTGTTCAAGGTAACGGGCGAGGATATCAAAACCGTATCCGCGACCATCGACAACGGCGCAGTCTACCGCACGAAAACCGTCAAGGATACATCGGCCGACCGCGACGAGTGGGTGCGCTCGATGTATCAGGGCACGAATCTGGCACTGGACAGCGCGGATCAGGTGATGGTCTGGGGCAGTGATGAGATGAATATGTACGCCGACCTGTGCTGGAAGCTGGACAACGGCTTCACCGACGAGTACGACCCGGACGCCAGCTACGGTCTGTGGCTGCCCAGCCAGCCGGAAACCACGGACGATGATCTGCAGGATTCGTGGCACAAGGCCGTGGACGGCTTTGAGGGCGCAAAGCTGACCGTCACCATTACCTTCACCGATGGTTCGGAGCAGACCCGCTCGATGACCCTGCACACCGGCAAGCTGGGCGTTGAATACAAGGATGATATGTCCGGCCCCAGTCTCACCGGCGAGGTGCTGACCGATGAGCAGGCCGCAGCGGAAGGCTATATCTATGGCGTCTATGCGGATATTGAGTAATTGAAGATATGTGCCGTTCGTCCAAAATCATCAAAAATTAGTATAGTGCATGAAAATTTCCTCTGAATCTTGTGTTCAGAGGAAACTTTTTTGCGGAAAAATGGGAATATACCTTGAAAAATATGGTGTTATCGCATAAAATAGAAGAAGTTTAGTTCGTAAATGAGGCGAAAGTATGCTCAACATTGTTTTGGTCGAGCCGGAGATTCCGCAGAACACCGGCAACATTGCCCGCACCTGTGCGGCGACAGGTTGTGTGCTGCATCTGGTCGAGCCGCTCGGCTTTGCTATCGACGACAAGCGCATGAAGCGTGCAGGTCTGGACTACTGGCATCTGCTCGATGTGCGTATGTATAAAAATCTGGATGAATTTTTTGAGAAAAATCCGGATGGCCGCTACTTCTATGCGACAACAAAGGCGCCGCACGCCTATCATGAGGTGCAATACCGCGACGGCGACTACCTGATGTTTGGCAAAGAGACCCGCGGTCTGCCGGAAGCGCTGCTCATCGAGCACCCGGAACGCTGCGTTCGCATTCCTATGAGAGAGGGCGCGCGCAGCCTTAATCTGTCTAACTCGGTCGCTGTTATCGTGTTTGAGGCACTGCGGCAGACCGGCTTTGAAAATCTGAGACTTGCGGGACCGTTCCCACAGGCATAAAGGAGTAAAGAATGGAAAAGATTCATATTTTGACCGATTCCTCGTCGGATATTCCGCACGATCTGGTAGAGGCGCACGGCATTGAGATCGTTCCGATCATGCTGACGCATGAGGGACGCAGCTTCCGCGAATATTACGACATCACATCCGAGGACTACTGCAGGCTGCTCGAGACCAGCAGCGAGATTCCCGGCACGGCCATGACTACGCCGACCGTATTCCTCGAGTCCTACAACCGTGCATTTGAGCGCGGCTGCACGCATCTGCTGGCAGTGCTCATCAACGGCGGCGGCTCGGGTACCTATCAGGCGGCCTGCCTTGCAAAATCCATGTTCGAGGAGGAGCAGGGTGAGGGCAAAATGACCATCGAGGTCATCGACTCCAAGACATACACCTATATTTACGGACACATTGTTGTCAAGGCTGCCGAAATGCGCGAGCAGGGCGAGAGCTTTGACGCAATCGTCAGCGTGGTAAAAAGCCGTCTTAACCGCGTGGAAGCCTACCTCGGTGTGTACAGTCTCAAGTTCCTCAAGAAGTCCGGCCGTATTTCGGGCGGCGCGGCCTTCGTGGGTGAGGCGCTTGGTCTCAAGCCCATCAGCCATGTGTATGACGGTGCGGTAAAGGTGTGTGACAAGGTGCGCGGTGAGAAGGCACTCGTTGCCGGAATGAGCAAAAAAGTCTCCGCCCGTGTGGTGCAGCCGGATAAGCAGACGGCTATCCTGCTCTACGGCGACGTACCCGCCGAGCGTCTGGATGAAATGGAAAAGCGTCTGCGTACCGAAATTGGATTCCGCGATGTGGAACGCGTAGCGATTGGTCCTTCGGTTCTGACAAATACTGGTCCGCTGGCGATGGCTGTAGCGTATTATGGAACGCCGCGGGATTGATACAAAAATTGTGAATGTTGTTTAATATTTCGCAACTTTTTGGCGAAAAACGCAAAAATCCTCTAAAAGCGAGTTGGAATGTGATGATTTTCACAATTTTGCTTGCGAATGACACGAATTACGAGTATAATTCTGTATTGGAAACGGAATTATTTAAGTAATAAGTTCGTGCTTTTGTTCCTTATCGTAACTTTATAATACATCTTAAAGGAGAGGGATATTTATGCAGTATAACAAGAAGAGCGTTGAGGATATCGACGTATCCGGCAAGAAGGTAATTGCCCGCTGCGATTTTAACGTACCGCAGGACGAGAATGGCAACATCACCGACGACAAGCGCATCCGTGCTTCGCTGGAGACCATCAACTACCTGCTGGATCACAACGCTGCTGTAATCCTGTGCTCGCACCTCGGCCGTCCGAAGGGCGAAGTAAACATGAAGTATTCGCTGGCTCCGGTCGCTAAGCGCCTGAGCGAGCTGCTTGGCAAGGAAGTCAAGCTGGCAAAGGACGTTGTAGGCGAGGATGCTAAGAAGCTGGCCGCTGAGGTCAAGCCGGGCGAGGTCGTTCTGCTTGAGAATGTTCGCTTTGAAAAGGGCGAGACCAAGAACGACGCTGCGCTGGCAAAGGCTATGGCCGACATGGCTGACATTTACGTCAACGACGCATTCGGCACCGCACACCGTGCACACGCTTCCACCGCAGGCATCGCAGATTACCTGCCGGCTGTATGCGGTTTCCTGATCAAGAAGGAAATCTCTATCATGGGCAAGGCCCTGAGCGATCCGGCTCGTCCGTTCGTTGCAATCCTGGGCGGCGCTAAGGTTTCCGACAAGATCGGCGTTATCGAAAATCTGATCGACAAGTGCGACACCATCATCATCGGCGGCGGCATGGCCTACACCTTCTCCAAGGCACAGGGCGGCGAGATCGGCACCTCTCTCTGCGAGGAAGACAAGATCGAGCTGGCACTCGGCCTGCTCAAGAAGGCTGCTGACAAGGGCGTTAAGCTGCTCCTGCCGGTTGACACCGTTTGTGCAGATCACTTTGGCGCAGACGCTGCTCCGGTCGTATACGAGGCTGGCAAGATCCCGGCTGACATGATGGGCATGGACATCGGTCCGAAGACCGTAGAGCTGTTCTCTGAGGCTGTCAAGGACGCAGGCACCGTTGTTTGGAACGGTCCGATGGGCGTATTCGAGTTTGACACCTTCGCAGCCGGCACCAAGGCTGTTGCCAAGGCAATCGCTGAGAGCAAGGCTGTTTCCATCATCGGCGGCGGCGACTCCGCAGCTGCTGTTGAGAAGCTGGGCTTTGCTGACAAGATGACCCACATCTCCACCGGCGGCGGCGCTTCTCTGGAGTTCCTCGAGGGTCTGGAGCTGCCGGGCATCGCATGCCTGCAGGACAAGTAAGTCCATTAGGAACGCTTTATATCGGAGCGCGTTCTGTTGAGCGCTCCGTATAAATACATAAAGATTTAAGACGGAAAAGTCCGTCCGAATGTTTGAAAGGGGTAAAACCAACATGAATCGCAGATATCGTAAGACCATTATCGCCGGCAACTGGAAGATGAACAAGACTCCGGCAGAGGCAAAGGCTCTGATCGAAGAGATGAAGCCGCTGCTGTCCAAGACCAAGTGGTGCGAGATGGTTCTTTGCGTACCGTTCACCGATATTCAGGCTGCTGTAAAGGCTGCTAAGGGCTCCAAGATTGCAATCGGCGCTGAGAACATGCACTTCGAGAAGTCCGGCGCTTTCACCGGCGAGATCTCCGCTGACATGCTCAAGGAGCTGGGCGTTAAGTACGTTATCATCGGCCACTCCGAGCGCCGTCAGTACTTCAACGAGACCGACGAGGCTTGCGGCAAGAAGGTTCAGGTCGCTCTCGAGAACGGTCTGCGCCCGATCCTGTGCGTAGGCGAGTCTCTGACCGAGCGCGAGCAGGACGTTACCATGGAAGTTATCCGCAAGCAGATCAAGATCGCTCTGCAGAACGTAGCTGTTGAGGACATTAAGAAGGTTGTCATCGCTTACGAGCCGATCTGGGCAATCGGTACCGGCAAGACCGCTACCGCAGAGCAGGCTAACGAGGTTTGCTCCGCTATCCGTGACTGCCTGCGCGAGAAGTACGGCGCACGCGCTGCACGCGGCATCACCATCCAGTACGGCGGCTCCATGAACGCAAAGAACGCTTCCGAGCTGCTGGCTCAGCCGGACGTTGACGGCGGCCTGATCGGCGGTGCCTCCCTGAAGAGCGCTGACTTCGCTACCATCGTAGAAGCAGCTAACCAGTAAGATAAGGATACGGGAAAGGGAAACGCTCCCTCACCGTTTTGCGGAGGGGGACATGGTGATATCGTGTCCCCTTTTATTCTCTTATCGTTCGCTTTTGTAAAGGAGTTTTATCAGTATGAAAAAAACCACTATGCCGGGCATGCCAGAGGTAGAGGTAGTCGAGATCAAGACTTCCGCACCGGTTAATGTTCTGGCAGATCCGGCTCCTGCAAAAAAGCCGGCGGCAAAGCGTACCCGCAAGACCGCTGCGGCAAAGACAACTGCAGCCAAGACTGAGGCGAAAAAGCCGGCAGCCAAGCGCGGTCGCAAGCCCAAGGCAGCCACCGCTGCTGCCAAGAAGGCAGAGGGCCCGAAGAAGCCGACCGCTCTGATCATCATGGACGGCTTCGGCCACCGCGAGGAGACCAAGGGCAACGCCATCGAGGCTGCTAAAAAGCCGAATCTCGATAAGATTTTCGCAGAGAACCCGCTCACCTATATCGGTGCATCCGGTCTGGACGTTGGTCTGCCGGACGGCCAGATGGGCAACTCCGAGGTTGGCCACACTAACATCGGTGCAGGCCGCATTGTATATCAGGAGCTGACCCGCATCACCAAGGCCATCCAGGACGGCGATTTTTTCGAGAATCCGGCTCTGATGAGCGCGATCAACCAGTGCAAGTGGTTTAATTCCACCCTGCACATTTTCGGTCTGCTGTCTGACGGCGGTGTGCATTCCCACATTGACCACATGTTTGCGCTGCTCGAGCTGGCACGCCGCAATGGTCTGCGCAAGGTTTGCTTCCACTGCTTCATGGACGGCCGCGACACGCCGCCGCAGTCCGGTATCGAGTATATCGACCGCCTGCAGGCCAAGATTGACGCTGTCGAGGTCGGCTGCATCGCAACCGTATCCGGCCGTTACTACGCAATGGATCGTGATAACCGCTGGGATCGCGTACAGAAGGCGTACAACGCTATCGCACTCGGCGAAGGCGAGCACGCTGCTACCGCACACGAGGCTATGGAGCAGTCCTACGCAAACGGCGTAACCGACGAGTTCGTTGTTCCGGTTATCGTTACCGAGGGCGCGACCGTCAAGGACGACGACGCGATCATCTTCGCAAACTTCCGTCCCGACCGTGCGCGTGAGATCACCCGCGCATTCGTTGATCCGGAATTCACCGGCTTTGAGCGCGTACAGCCTAAGATCCACTACGTCTGCATGACGCAGTACGATGCTACTATTCCGGGCGTGGAAATCGCCTTCAAGCCGCAGAGCCTGAAGAACACGTTCGGCGAATATATCTCCGATCTGGGTATGACCCAGCTCCGCATTGCCGAGACCGAGAAGTACGCACACGTTACGTTTTTCTTCAACGGCGGCGTTGAGAAGGAGTATCCGGGCGAGGATCGTGCTCTGATCCCGTCCCCGAAGGTTGCAACCTATGATCTCCAGCCGGAGATGAGCGAGCCTGCCGTTACCGAGGAGTGCGTAAAGCGTATCCTGTCCGGCAAGTACGACGTTGTTATCCTCAACTTCGCAAACTGCGATATGGTAGGTCACACCGGCGTATTCGAGGCTGCAGTCAAGGCTATCGAGGCTACCGATGACGGCGTAGGCAAGGTCGTTGATGCCATCCTCAAGATGGGCGGTCAGTGCCTGATCACCGCCGACCACGGCAACGTCGATCAGATGCTCGACGCTGACGGCGTGACTCCGTTCACCGCACATTCCACTAACCCGGTGCCGCTCGTAATGGTCGGTCACGAGGGCAAGCTGGCAGAAGGCGGCGTACTGGCTGATCTGGCTCCCACCATGCTGGATATGATGGGCATTCCGCAGCCTGCAGAGATGACGGGCCACAGCCTGCTTGTTAAGTAAGCAGAGTGAAGAGTTGAGAGTGTAGAGTGAAGAGAAATTTTCATTTAACGCTCGGCAATTCGGATATTCTTATTGATAATAATAGAGTGAAGCAGAAAGAGTGAAAAGGCGGAGTAATCTCCACTCTCCACTCTTCACTCTCCACTCTTTTATAAGCTAATCTATTCTTATGTAAGAAGGAGAAAGAATTATGAAGGGCTACATTGAAATTGTTGATGTAATCGGCCGCGAAGTTATGGACTCCCGCGGCAACCCGACCGTTGAGGTTGAGGTTTACGTTGAGGGCGACACCGGCGCATACATGGGCCGCGCTGCTGTTCCGTCCGGTGCTTCTACCGGTATCTTCGAGGCTTGCGAGCTGCGTGACGGCGACAAGTCCCGCTACAACGGCAAGGGCGTACTCAAGGCTGTTGACGCTGTAAACGGCGAGATCGCTGAAGTTGTTATCGGCATGAACGCTCTCGACCAGCAGGCAATCGACAAGGCTATGATCGAGGCTGACGGCACCCCGAACAAGACCAAGTTCGGCGCAAACGCTATCCTCGGCGTATCCCTGGCTGTTGCCAAGGCTGCTGCAGAGGCTTTGAGCCTGCCGCTGTACAACTACATCGGCGGCTGCAACGCTAAGACCCTGCCGATGCCGATGATGAACATCCTCAACGGCGGCGCACACGCTACCAACAACGTTGAGATTCAGGAATTCATGATCATGCCGGTTTCCGCTCCGTCCTTCCGCGAGGCTCTGCGCCGCTGTGCAGAGGTATTCCATCAGCTGAAGACCACCCTGAAGGAGAACGGCACTCCGGCAGCAGGTGTAGGCGATGAGGGCGGCTACGCTCCGAACCTGAAGAAGGACGAGGACGCTCTGAAGGTTATCGTTCAGGCAATCGAAGAAGCTGGCTACAAGCCGGGCGAGGACTTCATGATCGCGATCGACGCTGCTTCCTCCGAGTGGTGGAACGACGAGGAGAAGTGCTATATCCAGCCGAAGTCCGGCAAGAAGCTGACTCAGCAGCAGCTGGTTAAGATGTGGAAGAACTTCGCTGAGAAGTACCCGATCATCTCCCTCGAGGACGGCATGGCAGAGGAAGACTGGGAAGGCTGGGCTATGCTGACCAAGGCTCTGGGCGACAAGATCCAGCTGGTTGGCGACGACCTGTTCGTAACCAACACCTCTCGTCTGTCCAAGGGCATCGAGCTTGGCGTTGCTAACTCCATCCTGATCAAGGTTAACCAGATCGGCTCCCTGACCGAGACCCTGGACGCTATCCAGATGGCTAACCGCGCAGGCTACACCGCAGTTGTATCCCACCGTTCCGGCGAGACCGAGGACGCAACCATCGCTGATATCGCTGTTGCACTGAACGCTGGCCAGATCAAGACCGGTGCTCCGTCTCGTACCGACCGCGTTGCAAAGTACAACCAGCTGCTCCGCATCGAGGAAGAGCTGGGCGAGGACGTTGCACAGTTCCTGGGCAAGAAGGCTTTCTTCAACCTGAAGAACAAGTAAGTCTCCGTCCTTACCGATACTGCAATATGAGAAAACCGCACGCTTTTGCGTGCGGTTTTTTTATAGCAATTTCTTGCGAATATATAGTAAATTCTTGCGCTTGAGTTGACGGATGGACAAACCTGTGCTATAATAAACGCAGTAACATAGCGAATCCTCTGTGCTGAAACAGAGAATCTGGCTTTTTTGGATAAAATTGCTCACATTTTCATTTCTTTATCATAAATCACCTCTGTGCCTTGTGCGCAGAGGTGATTTATTTTTTTGGACAGACGCGGCTTGAAAAAAATCAGCCGCCGTAGCCGTTCTTCCATCGCTGCAGCGCGAGCGCTGCGTTCTTGTAGCTGACATCGGCGGTCGGCGTTCCGGCGGGCACACCGAGGATAGCCGCGTCACCCTGACGAACGTATCCGCTGGTTTTCCAGCGCTCAAGCGCCTGCTCGTAGGCGCGGGTCTGTGCATTCGCGGCCGCACTGCTGACATTCAGCTGATAATTGCGCCAGTTCAGCGTTGGCGTGCCGTTCAGGAAGCCGGTTAGACCGGCTACGGACAAGCCGTAATCGCGGTCGGCGTTAAACTGACTCAGTGCCGCCTGCGCCTGCTGGAGCGCCGCATTTTCCGATGCGGTATAGTAGCTGTTCTCGGCGGCTGCGGTCTGTTCATCGGCAGCATTCTGCGCTGCTGCACGCGCGGACAGACGCGCCTGCCCAAGCGAATTCAGGTCGCTGCGGTACCGGTTGTCCACCGCAATGCGGCTGGTCTCCGCCATGCCGCTGGTGGCTGCCTGCCCGCGTGCGCCCATGTTAAGTCCGAGTGCCGCCAGCTTTTCCTCGTTGTTCACTGCGGACTGTCGGGCATTGATGTCGGTCTGACGCATACCGGCGGCGTAGTCGTTCTCGATGGATGCGAGATTGCTCTCCAGCTGCCTTGCAATGCGGCTGCGGGCGGTCTCAAATCGCTTGAAACGGGCATTTTCCGCCGCATCATACAGGCTGCTGACGCGGTTTGCACCGGTTGTTGTGCTTGAAACCGAGTACGGACGGTAGGTGCCGTTCCACGTCGAAACCGCATCGTTGGATGCAACCTTGCCGCCGAGACCGAGAGAGTCAATCTTGTTCTGGCGTTCGCTCAGCAGCTGCTGGCGTTTCGCTGAATCAGTCGTGCCGGCGATTGCTGCCGAGTAGTCAAAATTGTCGCGGTAGCCGTTGGAATTGAGCGTGCCGGAGGACGTGCTTGACGTCGATTTGCTTGCCGCCGTCTTAGACGAAGCTGACTTGGACGCGGCTGACTTTACGGTTGATGTTCGGCGCGCGGAAGTTGATTTGATGATTGCCAAAGGGGAATCCTCCTTTCTAAATTACGGTCTGACCCTGTGTCCAGCGGATGGTGAGCGCGAGCAGGCCAAACGGCTCATCCGGCCGGTCGTTGCCGATGCGCACGGCAAACAGAGGACTGCGGTGCTGCTTCCATCGGGTACGGTACGTCACGGCGCCCGGAATGCACCGGAAGGAGAACCGTGAAAAGTCCAGTGTGCGGAAGGAAAACAGGTCCATATTGCGGGAAAGCGCAAGCTGGGCACCGTTTTCGTTCTCGTACTGCACGGTCGCGCCTGAGCGGGAATGCGGCATGAGCGTCGGAATCACGTCCCGCACGGTCTTGAAGCGGCTCCAGTCGGAGAGCGGCAGGGTAGGCGTGCGCCAGTACGCGGCAATCGCCGCCGTGTCATCAAGATAGGCGTGCTCCTCCTCGCTTTTGGCAAAGCGGCACAGCCGGCCGTCTGCCGTGCCGAACCACAGCTGACCGTTCAGCACCGCCAGACACTGTGCAGGCACATTGACCCAGAAAAACCACGCCGGATCGCCGTTTTCCTCGGTTAGAGAGCCGTCCGCGACATAAATGTGTCCGTTTACTGCCAGATAATATTTGCCCTCAAATACCACCGCACAGGCGTTTTTGAGGTCGGTCTCCTGCGATAATTTCGGCACAATGGCATCGGATACCGAGCGGATCGTCCGCTGTTCGGCAACGGCGGTGCCGTACACGCCCTGCACACCTCTTGCCGAGAGATACAGCGGCAGGTCGTTCAGCACGGCGAAGCAGCGGCTTGAAATCGCGCCTTCACCTTGCGCACCTTGCTTGAGCGGATACAGCGCAGAACCGTCATCCGCCATCATGTAGGTGCGCAGATAGCTGGTCGCCTCCTGTGCGCCGCCGGACTTGACCACGACCTGACTTTCGTACTGCTTGAGATAGCCGACGATCGCAGATGCATCCGTACCCATGCGGGTGTAGCCGGTGTCCGGAAAGTAGGTCGGGTCGTACAGGCCGCTCTGCCAGTCGCAGTCCGGCTCATCCGGGTTGCCGGAAAGGAACACGCGCGTGTCGTTTTTACCGCCGTACAGCCCGGCAAAGCGGCATTTGTTGATCTTATCCGCGTGTCCGCTGACGGTTTTGGCAAACGCGATGGACACATTTGCCAGACCGTTTCCGTTTGCCGGAGCAGCGGCCAGCGTTACCAGACCGGTCGAGCGGTTGACCGCCGAAACGGTAACCGCCGAGCCGTTGACCTCAGCCGTAACAGCTGTTTCGTCGAGGTCGGTCGCGTCCACCTTGAACTGGGTCGCTGTGCCGTCACCGATAAAGGTGTTGATGCGCTTAGGCGTCAAGAGATTTACCGCCTCGTAGCTGGTGCCGCCGCCGGTCGGCGCCGCAGAGATGGTCGTGGTCGGTACATAGGCTGTGCCGGATACGGAAACGGCTTCCCAGACCGTGTTTTTGCTGCTTTTGCGCACCGCACGATAGGTTTTGCCGTCCATCAGGTAGAGTACACCCTTCATCGTAAACGACTGGGAAAACGCCTTGTTCATGTCTGCGCACAGCTCGGTCTGCGTGCCGTCCGGCGCCCGAAAATACAGCTTTGCACCCGCATGTACGGCGCAGCCCACACCATCCGGCATGGCGAATAACCCGTAGATGGGTGCGTTAAACTGCGCCTGTGTGCGCCATCCGGTGCGCTTTACCAGAAAATCGTTCTGGTCGCAGATCATGTTCTGCATATCCGGCGAGCGGGAGAGGGAAACCTTGGTCGGATGCGTGCGGCAGTCGATGCCGCCGAACCGGCTGACCACGGTCTGCTGCTCGGCCTCCGGATAGGGAAATTCATAGTTTCGCATTAAATCATCTCCTGCACGGCGGTAAACTGCGCGGGACAGTGACTCAGCAGGCGTTCGCTGTACTCGGTTGCCGCCCAGTTAAACTTGGCCTTGTCGTCATCCGCGACAAGCAGCGCCGCCAGTCCGTACGGAAAACATTCGCGCGCCAGCCAGTCGCCGGCGGGCAGCTCCTCGGTCAGCGCCGTCATGCGCGGCGGCACAAGCAGCACGTCTTTGCCGTCAGACGCACGTTCTGCGTTCATCTCGCGCAGGCTGTTCGCTAACAGTTGGTTGAGCGCACCGAGCGCAAACTGCTCGTAATACACACCGCTGTCCGGTGTTTCGGATAAAATATTCAGCGCTGCACGAAAGCATTCGGTTCCGGTCATAGGGTTACCTCCTTTGTGATGGGTTCATTGGATACAGTAAGGAGTTAGAAGGCAGGAGTGGGGAGTAAACGAAGAAAACCTCCTGCCTCCTCACTCCTAACTCTTATCTGCTATTTGAATTTAGCCTTCCGCTACCTCGGACGGATACGCGCCGGACTGCACGCAGTATGCGCGGATCTTGCAGCCGGTCTCCGGCGTCAGCACAGTGCCGGCAACGTAATCCTTCGCGGAATCCGAGTAGCGCGGATCCGAGCCGTCCAGGGTGTAGCGCACCTTGCCGAACGCGGTAATCTTGCCCTGGCTGATGGTCGGTGCGCTCGAGCGGCAGTCCTCATCGACCAGTGCATACACGCCGCCGCACTTTGCGCCGAGCACATATGCGTCGTAGTAGTGACGGCCCTCAATCAGTGCACCGGATACGCCGACCGGGTCCTCATGCACCTTGGCATCCGCAATCTTGTACGGCATGAGCACGGCATCCTTGTGTGCAACGAGGAAGTACACGTCCTCCGGCAGATAGCTCTTGGGAACACGGACGACATTCATGCCGAATACCTCGCCGCACACGCCCTTAGCGATGGACTGACGCGCCAGCACGTCTACACCGGCAAACTCGTCCGAGGTGCACACCAGCTTGTACATTTCGCTGGTCAGGTACAGATAGCGGTTGTCGTCCGGCACAAGCGCATCGTCAAGTGCCTGCGATGCATCCGCAATCTTGCTGATGATATTCGCCTTGGTCGGCTTTGCACTTTCCACAATGCTGCCCGCCATGGTGACGAAGCGCTTGAATGCGTACTTGTCCGCCGCCGGTGTGGACTTTTCGTTCAGCTGCAGGCGCAGCATGTCGGCGGCATTCTTGACCAGATTCTGATCGAGGTTGTTGCCCTTGTCGATGGTCAGGGTAAACGCCTTGTCCTGCGTCATGGTCAGCTCCTGTACCACATCCTGCATTTCGGTCACATCGCCGTAGCGCTTCAGACCGCCGTCACGGTCGTAATCGACCTCTTCGACGGTGATCGGGGTGTAAACCTTGAGCGTTTTCACGCCGGTCAGGTCATACGTCTCGGCGGTCTTGCCCTTGATGAAGGACGCACGGGTGAATACCTCTGCAATCTGGTCGGAATACTTGCTTGCGAGATTGATAGCCATAAAAATTTACCTCCTATATAAATGTTAAATTGTGAAGTAATGAGAATGTTACTTGCCGAGCAAAGCGAGCGTAACCGGGTCTACCCCCACGGGTTCCCCGTCCGACTGCGCCGGACCGACCGCCGCACGGCGGTTTTTCTGGTTCATCTCGAGCGCTGCCAGTTCGTCTCTCAGTTCGGCAATCTCCCACTTGCGGTACGCGGACACGAGCGAGCCTTCCTGCTGCGCCCACTCCCATACCTGCTGCGGAATGTCCTCGGGACGGACATCGGGATATTCCTCGACGAATGCGGCGTAGATCTGGCCGTTCGGCATCGCGTTTGCCGCGCGGTTGCGGCGGATGTACGCGTTGCGCCTGGAAAGTCCCTGTGCGGCTGCGTCGATCAGCTCCTCGAGCGTCAGTTCGACGATATCGCCGTCTACCTCGACCGGATAGGTCTGCGCATTTTCCTGCGGCTGGATTTCCGCCGCCTGCTCCTGTGCGAACGGATTGACCGTCATTTCCTGCTCAGGATTGGGATTCACTGTGGTTTTCTGCATTACTGTTTGCCTCCTTTTGCTGCTGTCGCTGTACGCGAAGTGCGTGCAGCAGGTCGTGTTTGCCGCGTACCTGATAATCCGGTACGTTTTCCAGATATACGAGCGGGTCGGAAATAACGCCGCTCTCCAGCAGATGATCGTTTGTCATCGTCTGCATGGTTTCGGACCAGTAGCTTGCCGCGCCGACATCTACCTGCAGGCGCATGTCCTGCCCGGCGAGTGCGGAGAAGTCGAACGTGCATGTTTCGGGTTCGCCGCCGTCCTCGTTCGGCAGAACGAGCGTGCGCACGCCGTAGTGCACGCCCATCAGATCGAGAAACACGCGCGCCCAGTCTTCGGTAAAGCGGTAGAACTCCATTTTGGTCAGCTCGAGCGGCGCTGCCGTTGCGTTCTGCACCGCGATAATCGCCGAGGTGTTGTCCGGATTGACCGTGCCGAGTGCGGCCTCGCTTGCGCCCATGAGCTCCGCAGTATCGGTCATCATTTGCTTGAGCAGCTGCAGCACCTGTGCCGAGATATCCGGTGCGCGGAATGCGGCAGCGATCGCTTCATTCGGGTTGCCGCGCATGCCGATCGCTTTGCCGACGTCGTTCGACCAGCCGTTCGGGAACCGCGTCATGTCGTACACGATCTTAGGGAACGCCACCTGCTTGATGCACTGGACGTACATCGAGTACAGCTTGTTAATGGCGATCTGGTTCGGAATCGCCTCGGTCAGCGGGCTTTCGCCGTGGCACGAGCCGCGCACGCGGTTCCAGCAAAGGTGCGTCACCGGATACAGCCGATAGGGAAGCACCTTTTCGCGCATTACGACCGCGTTTCGCGTGGTCTTGCAGAAGGCAATGCCGTTCTCGGTCCTGCGCATGTGCAGGAGTACAGTCACGCGCTCGCCGTCCGCCGAGGTGCGGTAACGATGGTATTCGCCGCTGTCATCCGGCCGAATGGCTTCCGCGTCGCTCGCAGAGATGCCGTTGGCGCGCGCTTCCTGCCGCACCTCATCTGCGTCGCGCCGCATGGCAATGATAATGTACGGTTGGCGCTGTACCTCATCGCAGGCGGCGTTGCCGAAGCAGATGTTCGTGGAATCAATCAGCTCCACCGCAATATCGCCCTTAACCGCCTGACCGGTCTCAAGCGCTGGATCAAAGTGCATGTAGAAGCATGCATCGCCGTCCACACAGGCGTTTTTCAGCAGCGGGCGGCCGAGTGCCTTGACACCCGAACGCTCGATCGCGGATGCAAACGCACGCTCGAGCACATGCGCAGTCTGCCGACCGTCCTTGTCCATGTCGAACGGCTGGGCGCGTACCGCCACATCGTCGGAGACCAGCATGGACACAAACAGGTTGACACAGCGGCGCAGCACGTTAAAAATCAGCGGGTCGAGGGACTGCACGCGCAGTCCCTCCCACTGCCTGCCGAGGTAAAACGCCTCGTTGCGCCGAACACGGTCGTATAAACCGATTGAGCGCTTGTAGTCGCGGTCGCGCTCATATTTCTTCCAGATTGCCGTCGGTGACGGATCAAATTTCATCGTTGTCCTCCTCTCGTCCGTAGTTCATCAGCGCCGCCAGATCGCGGCTGAGCGTATCCTCCGGCGTAGATTCTGCCGTGTGCTCCTTCGGCAAACGCCGCGGCAGAACCACACCGCCGGAGATGACTGCACCGGTCAGGACCAGTATTGCCGCAGACAGCGCGTAACATAAAATTTCCATAATGCCTCCTTTCAGTCAAAACCTGAGAAATTCTCCTACTTCGCAGTCATACGCCGACTGCGGCATAGCCTTAACCGGCTCATAAACGGTCGCGGCGTACCCGCGGAGCGCATCCGGCGCATGGGTCAGCTCGTGCGGCGTGTTCGCTGTGTCGGACGGATTGCGCTTGTCGTGCTGCAGCGCAGGCAGCGTGCGGATCAGATTGTGGCAGGTGTCGAAAATCGTCAGCCTGGGACGAACGGCGCCGTCCGTATCCTTGCGCGGCTGCAGCAGCTCATGCAGCGCCAGCCATCCGGCGACGCGTTCATTGCTGCTTTTGACAAAATCCAGTCCGCTGTCCGCGAACAGTTCTACCGCGCTTCTGCCGGTTTCCTGCCGTCGGTTCCACAGATCGGGCGGCGCGAGACGGCAGTCGATGTGTTCTCCCGCCGTCTCACAGGCAAGCATATGCGCCGCTGCATCCGAAATGATGAGTCCCGGACGGTAGAGTTCGCGGTAGACCACGCTGTGTCCGTCCGGACTTTGCGCGATCCAAAGCGCTGCCAGCATGTCCAGACCGTAGTCGATGGTCAGGCAGCGCCGCCAGTCGTGCGGGATGGCATACGGCTTTACAACATGCAGGTCGCGTGAGAATTCGTTGAAATACTGTCCCTCGTTTAGCTCCCACACGCCGTCGAGCAGTGCTTTCCGGTCGGTGGGAGAGAGAAGCTTCAACCGTTTCTCGTAGCCTGCATCCGCCTTGCGGAGAAACGGGTTGTCGCCCAGTCTTGCGGGCAGGAACAGCCGCGTGCCGCCGTCGAACTCGCGCACGGTGTCCGGCGGCATGGAGTCGATAAACCGGCTCTTCACCCACTGGTGACCGACACCGCCGGGATTGGTCGTTGCTTTGACCTGCTTGGGGAATCCGTTCGTGCCGCGGATACGCGACAGCAGATAGGTGAACTGGCTTTCAGTGAAATGTGTCAGCTCATCGAACCGGATGACATCGTATTCCGCGCTCTGGTACTTGGTCACGTCGCTTTCCGCGTCGCAGTACCCGAATTCCAGCGCCGAACCGTTTGCAAAATCCCACCGGTGCTCACTCACCTTGTACTTTGCAATGCACTGCGGATACAGCCGCAAAGCCGCCGGTACAAGCGAGCGCTCCAGCTCCGGCATGGTCCGTCGCAGCATGAGCTGCCGCGAACCCGGATAGCACACCGCAAACCGCAAAGCATCGAGTAGCTGACCGTGGCTTTTGCCGCCGCCTGCCGCGCCGCCGAACAGGGTTTCGAGCGTATCCGACTGCATGAACGCTGCCTGCCGCCGTGTTACGGGGAATTCGTATCGTCTACGATCCGAAACACGATCTCCACCGGCTGGACTTCGGTCTGCTCGCCGCCCAGCATTACGCCTTTGCCGACCGTCCGGTCGAGAATTTCCTTGATCGCGCTGAGCCGGCTGTTCGCGGGCGCTTCCACATCGTCTGCGATGTCGTACAGCATGCGGATCAGCCGATCCGGCTTTTCGTTTTCGCTGCACATGGCCTCACCTCCTTTCGATGAGCCATAGAATAGGAGCAAAATTCAAATTTGTCAAGAACAAATGTTCTATTTTTTTATTTGCTTGCAATTTTTGCCCAGCTGCGGTATGCTGAATAAGATGGAAAATATGCGGCGCAGCAGCGCCAGTATCAGGAGGAAAGAAGATGAAAAAAATCGACCTTATCGCGCTCGATTTAGACGGAACCGCGCTCAATCCGCAGAATCAGGTCTCTCCGGCGACCGCCGATGCCGTGCGCCGTGCCCGCGAGAGCGGCATTCATGTTGTGGTCTCCACCGGACGCATCTGCGGCGAGGCACGCGACTTCGCGCTCATGCTCGGTACGGATGACCAGATGGTCACCTCGGGCGGCGCTACGCTGTCGAGCGTGTCGCAGGAGCGCTGCACCATGCGTATGTCCATGCCGTGGGAAGCTGCCGTGCGTGCGTCTGCCGTGGTGGAGCGCATCGGCATGATCACGATGGTGTATGTAGGGGAGACGTTGCTCATTACTCCGTATGATGATATCGAATTTGGCAAGTATAAGTCGAATGAAGGCTATTTAAGCGCGAAAAAAGTTGTGCCGTCTGTTGCGGAATATATTGCCACAAACCACATTTCGGTTGATAAAATGTTCATCCGCAGCCAGGACCCGGTCATGCTCGTGCGCGCCCGTGCGCAGCTGGAACAGATTCCGGGTATCCGCGTGATGAGCAGCGCGACCGATAACCTCGAGGTCATCACGCCGGCTGCGGACAAGGGCGTTGCTCTCGGCATGCTGTGCCGCGAGCTGGGCACCGACCTCGACCACGCCGCGGCCATCGGCGACAGCGAAAACGACCTTGAAATGCTGAACGCCGTGGCCCTCCCGATTGCGATGGGAAACGCAAGCGCAGCCGTCAAAAATCTGTGCCTGCGCGAGACGCTCACCAACGCCCAGGACGGCGTAGCAGCCGCCATCGACCGCATCATCGCAGAGAACGGCTAAACGAGCAGACCGGCCGCTGTTTTCCGGAAAAACAGTGGTAAAAACCGGATTTCTATGCTATAATATACTTGCAGAGTATCCGCAGAAAGCGGAAAAACGGCGCAGAACGCCGTCAGATTGAATCACAAAGAAAGTTGAAGGATAGAAGTTTTGGCTGCAAGGAAAACCACAACTAAAAAATCGACGAAAAGCGCGCCCAAGGGCAAGCGTGCGGCACAGCCGCAGCCGGAGGAACTCGGTCCGATCCTGTCCCGTCCGGTCTGGGGCGCAATCTGGGGCATTGTCGGTCTGCTGTGCCTGCTGTCGATCCTGCCGATCGATGGCGTGCTGCTCAAGTGGCTGCACCGCGGCATCGGTGCGCTCATTGGCAAGGGCGCGTATGTCATGCCGTTTGCGCTGATCGGCATCGCCGTGCTGCTGTTTGCGCGTCCCAAGGGTCCCGTGCGCCTGCGCGGAACGTGTATCGCGCTCATGCCGCTGCTGATCGGCAGTATCATTCACGCCTTTTCGTGTGCAAATGAGTACGACCTGTCCATGAGCACGCTCAGCGGTCTGCTCTCTACCGGCATGGAAGGCTCGTCCGGCGGTCTGCTGGGCGGCGGTCTATACATCCTGCTCGAGTGGGCGCTCTCGTCCATCGGCGCACTGCTCATTCTGCTGGTGCTGTTCATCGTGTCGCTGTTGGTGGCCTGCCGGATTACGCCGCAGGCGCTGTACGACATGGTTCGTCCGCCCGAGTACGAATACGAGGACGAGGAGGAGCGCGAGCGCTACGAAGCACCTCTCCAGCTGCCGAACATCCACGAGGCGGCAGCTGCGCATGCACAGCGCCGAGAGGAACGCCGCGCACACCGTAAATCCGACTTTGACATCCCGATTGACACTGACCCGCCCGGAGAGGATAAGCCGGGCGAGGAACTGATCGACCCGCGAAAGCGCAAGGGCAAGGCCATCGCACCGGACGAATATCTGCGCTCACTGCGTGATAACGTGAAGAAAAGGGCCGGAAGCATTATGGATCTGGTCGAAAACAAGCAGCCGGAGGAAGAATCGGCGCATGTTTCCGAGCCGGAGCCCGAGCATGAGGCGGCTCCTGCACCGGCATCCAAGTCGAAAAAGACCGAGAACATCTCGGAGACCGAGCAGGAAGCCATGAATATCGCCATCGACGAGAGCCAGAAAGCGCCCATGCCGGTCTACGACTATCCGCCGATCGACCTGCTGACACAGGGCAAGCACGCCTCTGTCGCGGGCGCAGAAGCCGAGCTGCGCGAAAGCTCGGCGTGTCTGCTCGATACGCTCGACTCGTTCAACATCGAGGCGCAGATCATCGGCATCGTGCGCGGCCCGTCCGTCACCCGGTTCGAGCTGACCATCCCGCGCGGCATCAAGATTTCGCGCATCACCGCCCTGTCGGACGATATTGCGCTGTCGCTCGGCGCGGCGAACGTGCGTATCGCGCCTATCCCGGATAAGGTCGCGGTCGGCATCGAGGTGCCGAACAAGACGGTCAATACCGTCTTTATCCGCGAGTGTATCGGCTCTCCGGCGTTCGCGAATGCGAAAAGCCGCCTGTCCTTTGCCGTTGGCAAGGACATCACCGGCAAGCCGGTCATCGGTGACATTGCCAAGATGCCGCACATGCTGATTGCCGGCACCACCGGCTCCGGTAAGTCGGTGTGCATCAACTCCATGCTGATTTCGCTGCTGTACAAGTCCACGCCGGAGGAGGTCCGCCTCATCATGGTGGACCCGAAGATGGTCGAGCTGGGCAACTACAACGGCATCCCGCATCTGCTCATCCCGGTCGTCACCGACCCGAAAAAGGCCGCCGGTGCGCTCAACTGGGCGGTCGGTGAGATGGAACGCCGCTACAAGCTGTTCGCGGACCATCAGGTGCGCAATCTGGTCGGCTATAACGACCTTATGCGCGCGGAAAAGGCCAAGGCCGAGCAGGCCGAGGACGGAACGCCCGAGCAGTATCAGGTGCTGCCGCAGATCGTCATCGTCATCGACGAGCTGGCCGACCTGATGATGGTCGCCGCCAAGGAGGTCGAGAACTCCATCTGCCGTATCGCGCAGAAGGCGCGAGCCGCAGGCATGCACCTTGTTGTAGCAACACAGCGTCCGTCGGCTGACGTTATCACCGGTATCATGAAGGCAAATATCCCGTCGCGTATCGCGTTTGCGGTAGCCAGCCAGATCGAATCCCGTATCATTCTGGATACGACCGGCGCGGAAAAGCTGATCGGCAAGGGCGATATGCTGTATGCGCCGCTCGGTGAGGGCAAGCCGACCCGTGTACAGGGCTGCTTTATCTCCAACGAGGAGATTGAAGCTGTTATTACCCGCATCAAGGAGACCAGCACCGCCGAGTACAGCGAGGAAATCCTCGAGCACATCGAGCAGCAGGCCGAGCAGGTAGGCAATAACAAGGGCGGCAGCAGCGGCACGAACGACCCGGGCGACGATGAGGATGAACTCATCGAGGAGGCCATCGAGGTCATCATGGACTGCCGTCAGGCGTCCACATCCATGCTGCAGCGCCGTCTGAAGCTGGGCTATTCGCGTGCCGCGCGTATCATCGACCAGATTGAGGATCGCGGTATCATCGGCCCGTCCGAAGGCTCCAAGCCGCGCCAGATCCTCATCTCGCGTGAGGATTGGCAGGAGATGAAGCTGCGCCGCACAATGCCGCTGGATAAGCAGCAGTAATGGATAATGGAGAATTGAGAATGTCGCTATCCATGCGCTAATTTTCAATTTTCCATTCTCAATTTGCTAAACAATTCTCTCAGGAGGTAACATATCATGAAGAAGATCAACATTGCCGAAAAGTCTTTCAATCCGTTCGACCTGATCGGTCAGAAGTGGATGCTGATTTCCGCAGGCACTGAGGACAAGTGGAACACCATGACCGCAAGCTGGGGTGCTGTAGGCGTTATGTGGGGCAAGCCGAGTGCGACCTGCTATATCCGCAAGAGCCGCTTCACTAAAGAGTTTGTAGACGCAGGCGAGTATTTCACCCTGACCGTGCTCAAGGACGGCCACCGTCAGGCACTGAACACCCTCGGCTCCAAGTCCGGCCGTGACATGGATAAGATGCACGAGAGCGGCCTTACCCCGGTATTCGTAGAGGGTCAGCCGACCTTCGAGGAGGCCGAGCTGGTACTCATCTGCCGCAAGCGCGGTGTGACCGACATCGCACCGGACGACATGGCTCAGGAAGTGCAGGACAAGTGGTACGGCGATCACGACTACCACACCATGTATATCGGCGAGATCGTAGCCGCTTACGAGAATTGATTTCACAGAAAATTCACCAATTCCTCACGGTTTTGGTGTATTATCAAGAAAAGAAGTACAGGGTCGCTCTGCGACCCTGTATCCCAATCCACAAACCCACGCCTCAAAAGGGAGGAATGCAATTCGTGAAAAAACGATTGCTCAGTCTGATCACAGCGGCTGCGCTGATGGTCGGCATGCTGCCTGCGGCTTTTGCGGGCTATGAAAACTTTACCTCGAAAACAACGTATCCTGCCGGACAGTTCACCGACGTGCCCTCAACCGAGTGGTACGCGCAGAATGTTCAGGCGGCGTATGAATACAAGCTGGTGGACGGCGTAAACGCCACCCAGTTCAAGCCGAACAGCAACCTGACGATCGCACAGGCGATCAAGCTGGCGGCGTGTCTGCACAGCACCTATGTCAGCGGCAGTGCGGATTTTGACAAAGTTCGTCCGTGGTATCAGCCGTATGTGACGTATGCGTTAGAAAATGGTATTATTAACACGACTTATGCGGATTACGATCAGCCGGCGACCCGAGCACAGTTTGCGTCCATCTTTGCAAACGCGCTGCCGGAGGAGGCCCTGACTGCGATCAACGACATTGCGGACGGTGCGATTGCGGATGTGGACATGTCGGCAGGCTATGCCGCTGATGTGTACCGTCTGTACCGGGCGGGCGTACTTACGGGCAGCAACAACGCGCATGATTTCAAGCCGAACACCAACATTCGCCGCAGCGAGGTTGCGGCTATCGTCACCCGTATGGCAAAGCCGGATCTGCGGCAGAGCTTCACTGTGGAAGCACATGTCGGCATGACGGCGGACGAGGTGTTCAGTGCCTGTGTACCGGCGATTTTCAAGCTGTACGCTTACGATTACAAGAATAATATCCTCGGCATCGGCAGCGGCGTTGTGCTCAGCGCACGCGGCGATGCTGTAACCTGCGGACACCTTGTCAACGGCGTTTACCGCCTTGTGGCTGAGATGTACGACGGCACCAAGCGGGAAGTCACGATCTACAGCTTTGACGCGGACGCGGACATCGCGCATATCCGTGTAGTCGGCAGCACGCTGCCGTACCTCGGTGTTACCACTGAGGTCGAGGAAGGCGACACGGTCTACGCGCTCGGTTACCCGGGCGGCGGCGCCGCAACGGTTACGACCGGCAAGGTGACCGACCCGGAAAACGACGATTACCTTGCACCGATGATCGAAAGCACGGCGCAGGTCATCAGCGGCAACTCCGGCGGTGCGCTCATCAACGATGAGGGCAAGGTTGTCGGCATTACGGTTAGCAGCCATTCCGGCGGCGTACCGTCTTACTCAGTGCCGATCCGCTACCTGAATAGCCTGATCGGCGACGGCACGGCGTACTCTCCCGGCGAGTATAACCGCAACCACAAGCCGGATGCATCGCGCTGCTACAGCAAGCACTATCCGGTGCCGGATTTCGGCACGGTGACCGGTGTTACGCTGCTCGGCACCATCCGGGAGGGCACCACGACCACCTACTACTACGACAGGGAAGAGGTAGAAGCCGGCGACAAGATTCTGCTCCGCTACTACGCCGCACTGGGCGAAAACACCTTCTACCAGTTCACCGGCGGCTCGTTCACCTCGTCCTCGACGTATCCGTATTCGGTCAAGCTCTACGAGACCAGCTACGACGGCATCCCTGCGATCAGCGTCGTGGTTTCCAGCAATTCATTCGCTTCTATCGGCGGTCTGCCTCAGACCGTCGATTTTCTTTTGCAGGAATTTGTGCATTACGCCTAATAAAATGAAAGCTGACAGGCATGGAACGTATTTACGCCCAAAATGCCATAAAAATCGAGAAAAACGAGAAAAGATAAAATAAAATTCGGATAAAATTTCTGATAAATTAAAAAGATAGATTTTACGCAAACGTTTGAGTTTTAGATAAAAATACATGATTAGTCAAAATGCACAATATATTCGTGGGAAATCGGTATAATACTACAATGGAATATTTCACCGCTAACGTGCTATAATGTGCTTGCGTGATAAAGAGAATGAGTATTAGAGAGAGCATCAATCGAAACGGAGGAAATACCCAAATGAAAAAGTATGTTTACATGTTCCCGGAGGGCAACGGCAAAATGCGTGAGCTGCTTGGCGGCAAGGGTGCCAATCTGGCTGAAATGACCGGACTGGGCATGCCTGTGCCGCAGGGTTTCACCATCACCACCGAGGCCTGCACCCGTTATTACGAGGACGGCAAGACCATCTATCCGGATATTCAGGATCAGATTCTGCTTTACCTCGATCAGCTTGAAAAGATTACCGGCAAAACCCTCGGCGATCCCGAGAAGCCGCTGCTCGTATCCGTTCGCTCGGGTGCGCGCGCATCCATGCCCGGCATGATGGACACCATTCTCAACCTCGGCATGAACGACGAGATCTGCGAAGCAGTTGCCAAGCTGACCAATAACCCGCGTTTCGCACGCGACTCCTACCGCCGTTTCATTCAGATGTTCTCTGACGTTGTTATGGAGCTGCCTAAGTCCTCCTTCGAACAGTTTATCGATCAGGTTAAGGACAAAAAGGGCGTTAAGCTGGATAATGAGCTGGACGCGGACGATATGTCCGAGCTGATCGTCCTGTTCAAGGATCACTACAAGAAGTCCCTCGGCGAAGATTTTCCGCAGGACCCGAAGAAGCAGCTGATGGAGGCTGTCCGCGCAGTATTCCGCTCGTGGGATAATCCGCGTGCAAACACCTACCGCCGCATGAACGACATCCCGCACAGCTGGGGCACTGCCGTAAACGTACAGTCCATGGTATTCGGCAATATGGGCGAGACCTCGGGCACCGGCGTAGCCTTCACCCGCAACCCGGCCACCGGCGAAAAGAAGCTGTACGGCGAGTTCCTGATGAATGCACAGGGCGAGGACGTTGTAGCCGGCATCCGCACCCCGCAGCCGATCTCCGCGCTGGCAGATACCATGCCGGAGGTTTATCAGCAGTTTGTTGACATTTCCAGCCGCCTTGAAAAGCATTACGGCGATATGCAGGATATGGAGTTCACCATCGAAAACGGCAAGCTCTACATGCTGCAGACCCGTAACGGCAAGCGCACCGCACAGGCAGCGCTCAAGGTAGCGGTTGATCTGGTAGACGAAGGCGTCTGCACCAAGGAGCAGGCGGTTATGAAGGTTGAGGCAAAGCAGCTTGACGCACTTCTGCACCCGACGTTCGATCCGGCAGCTCTCAAGGCAGCTACGCCGATCACCACCGGCCTGCCGGCATCTCCCGGTGCAGCCTGCGGCGCGGTTTACTTCACTGCTGATGATGCAGCCAAGGCCCACAAGACCGGAATCAAGGCTGTTCTCGTCCGTCAGGAGACCTCTCCGGAGGATATCGACGGCATGGCCGTATCCGAGGGCATCATGACCGCCCGCGGCGGCATGACCTCGCACGCAGCCGTAGTAGCACGCGGCATGGGCACCTGCTGTGTAGCAGGCGTAAACGGCATCAAGGTTTCCGAAGAGGATAAGACCCTGACCTTCGCTGACGGCACGGTAGTACACGAGGGCGATGTTATTTCGCTCGACGGCTCCACCGGCAATGTATACCTCGGCGCGATCGCAACGCAGGAGGCTGAGCTGACCGGCGACTTCGGCCGCTTCATGGGCTGGGCTGACGAGATTCGCACCCTGCACGTTCGCACCAACGGCGATACTCCGCGTGATGCAACGCAGGCCCGCAAGTTCGGCGCAGAAGGCATCGGTCTCTGCCGTACCGAGCATATGTTCTTCGAGCCGGCCCGCATCAAGGCGGTTCGTGAGATGATCATTTCCGATACGCTCGAGCAGCGCAAGGCCGCTCTGGCCAAGATCCTGCCGATGCAGCGCGGCGACTTTGAGGCAATTTACCGCGCAATGGGCGGTCTGCCGGTTACCATCCGTCTGCTTGACCCGCCGCTCCATGAGTTCCTCCCGCACGAGGATGACGAGATCAAGGAGCTGGCCGATGAGATGGGCGTATCCTTCGACAAGCTCAAGGGCAAGGTAGAAAGCCTGCACGAGTTCAACCCGATGCTGGGTACCCGCGGCTGCCGTCTGGACGTTCTTTATCCGGAGATCGCCGAGATGCAGACCGAGGCTATCGTATCCGCAGCTATCAATGTCTGGAAGGAAGACGGCCTGCATATCACGCCAGAGATCATGGTTCCGCTGGTATCCGAGGTCAACGAGCTGCGCTTTGTAAAGAAGGTTATCAAGGCTAAGGCTGACGAGCTGATCGAGCAGTCCGGCCTGAAGATGAAGTATATGGTCGGCACGATGATCGAGACGCCGCGTGCCGCAGTCACCGCAGGCGATGTGGCCAAGGAAGCAGAGTTCTTCTCCTTCGGCACCAACGACCTCACCCAGATGACCTACGGCTTCTCCCGTGATGATGTGGGCCGCATTCTGGAGACCTACTTCGACAAGAAGATCCTCGAGTCCGATCCGTTCGCTCGTCTGGACCAGAACGGCGTAGGCCGCCTGATCCGCTTCGCTGTTGCAGAAGGCAAGCGTACCCGCCCGGACATCAAGCTCGGCATCTGCGGCGAGCACGGCGGCGACCTGTCCTCCGTTGAGTTCTGCCACAATGTTGGCCTGAATTACGTTTCCTGCTCGCCGTTCCGCGTGCCGATCGCACGTCTGGCAGCGGCACAGGCTCGCGTAAAGGAACTTGGACTGGCATAAACCTCCCCAAACTTGACATACAGCGCGAAAGGCTTCGGAGCATTGCTCCGAAGCCTTTCGTGTTTGGGCTGTCGCGGAACCACGGTTCCGCCGACAAGCAGGAACGGACCGTGGGCCGTTCCAAAGTCGTCCGAAAGTTCCTATTCAGAAACTTTCTCCCTCCAGATGTAAAAAACCGAACGCTATCCTTGCGCGGCCTTTTGGCCGCGCTGCGTGGCGCATGTCCTCGGTTTTCTTGCATTTGCAGAGCAAATGCTATTTTATGCGCGCTTACGCTCGATTTTTAGAGAACCTTCTCCACATCCTCCGCAATCTGCTCTGCGGTGAGGTGATTGTCCTTCAATACCTCGTCTACGTCATAGCGGTCGAGGAACTCCTTCTTGAGGCCGAAGTTCAGTACCTTCATGTCGGAATCACCGTAAAAACGCGCGATCTTCTCTCCAAAGCCGCCGTCGAGTACGCCGTCCTCAAGGGTGATGACCACGTCGTGATCCGCCTTGAGGCTCTCGAGCAGGTCAGTATCCACGCCGGTGATATAGTACGGGTTGATAAGAGTCGGCTGTACGCCGGTCTTTTCCTTGATGAGCGCCGCCGCCTGTTCACCGAGCGGGTAGAACGAACCCAGACCGATGACAGCGACCTTTGCGCCCTCCTCCTTAATCTCGTAGGTGTTCAGTCTGCCGAAGTCTCTGGTGACAGCCTTGCCGCCGGATACCAGTGCACCGCCCGGCATACGGATAGCGACCGGATGCTCGTTCTGCTCAATGCTCCAGTCGAGCATCGCCAGATATTCTTCCTTGGTGGTCGGCGCCAGATAAACCAGGTTGGGGATGTTCGCCAGCATCGGAATGTCGTACAGACCGAGATGCGTTACATCGTTCATGCCGTAAACCGAACCCCACGCAACAATAATGGTAGCCGCGTTGCTGTTGATGCACAGGTCCTGCGAAATCTGGTCATAAGCGCGCTGAATGAACGTGCTGTATACGCCGTAGACCGGCTTGCCACCGTTTGCCGCAATGCCGGACGCCAGCGCAACTGCGTTCTCCTCGGCGATGCCTACGTCGATAAACTGCCTGCCGGCCTTCTTGCGCATCTCCTCGGTGAAGCCAAGCACGGTCGGCGTACCTGAGGTGATCATGCACACAGACGGATCGGCCTGCATCCTCTTCATCATAAAGTCGAGCGTAATGCTTTCGTAGCACTCGCCGCTCATGTCCATCAGCGGCTCGCCGGTCTCCGGATGGAACGGAGCACAGTAGTGCCATTCCTCCTTGTGCTGCTCGGCAGGCGCGTAGCCCTTGCCCTTCTGGGTGACGATGTGCACAACAACCGGCTGCGTGCTGTCCTTTACGGCCTTAAATGCCTCGATAAGCGAAGCAATATCGTTGCCGTCGGCTACAAAGCGGTAATCCAGACCCATCGCGCGGAACAGATTGCATTCTGCCTTGCCGCCCGTCTCGCGCAGCAGGCGCAGGTTCTGATACAGACCGCCGTGGTTCTCAGCGATGGACATATCATTGTCATTGACAAGGATGATGAGGTTGCCGTCCAGTTCTGCCGCATAGTCGAGCGCTTCCAGTGCTTCGCCGCCGCTGAGCGATCCGTCACCGATGATAGCAACCACGTTGCCGTCCTCGCCCTTGAGGTCGCGGCCCTTGGCCAGACCGCAGGCCAGACTGACCGAGGTGGAGGTGTGACCGATAGTGAAATGGTCGTGCTCGCTCTCGTGCGGGCTGCTGTAGCCGGAAACGTCGTCGTAGTGCTCCTCGTACAGAAATGCATCCTTGCGGCCGGTCAGCATCTTGTGCGGGTAGGACTGGTGGGAAACATCGAATACAAACTTATCCTTCGGGGACTCGAATACATAGTGCAGTGCGATGGTTGCCTCTACCATGCCGAAATTCGGGCCGAAATGGCCACCGTGACGGCTCAGCTTGGTCAGCAGTGCATCGCGCATTTCGGACGCAAGCACGGTCATCTGCGCAATGTTCAGCTTCTTCATGTCAGCGGGACCGTTGATGTTCTCGATATACATAGTTTTCCTCCTGAATATTTGTTTCTGAATTAACTCTATCACTTGGAGTGTGCTCCAAGTCAAGCGGTTTTACGAAAAATATGCAAAAAATAAGAGCACCTGATACCAGGTGCCTTAATGCTCAAATAGATGCAGAAAACGTTTCTCCATTCACCGTCCAGTGCGCTTTTCCGTCCTGTACATACAGCTCGGAGCCGCCGCGTCTGCAGCCGGCATTCAGGAAAACAGCTGTGCCGTCCGGATTCAGGCGGTAGAGATTGTAGCCGAAGTCCTCGGCAGCGCGGTAACGCGCGGTGTGCCCGAACACAAAGCCGACCATCGTGCCGTCATCGAGCGAAACATAGTTGGTAAAGTCAAAACCCGCATACGGTGTCGCGCCAAGTTCGGACTGCTTCATCAGACCGCGCTCGCGCTGATAGACAGGGGACTCGAGATAAGCCATGCTGTCCGGGTACAGCATCGCGTACGAGGGATATTTTTTGCCGGCAGGGACAGCGCCGGCGCCGACCTCACCGACCTTTGTACCGCAGTTCATGCAGAATTTTGCGCCGTCCGGCAGTTGCGTGCCGCAGTTCATGCAAAACATGGTAATCGCTCCTTTACATATACTTTAGTATATCGGGAGAGAGGCCGTCTGTCAAATAGCCGTCACAGGAAAACCACGAAAAGGCAAAAGAAAAACCGTCTTTTCAAAGAAAAGACGGTTTTCGGTGGCAGCCGAAGAAGGATTCGAACCCTCACAAACAGAGTCAGAGTCTGTCGTGCTACCTTTACACAATTCGGCTATTTATTAAGTTTTGCTGTCGTTTTGATGACTCATCGCTGACGACTTGTTTAGTATATATCAGAATCCGGGATTCGTCAACCCTTTTTTCAAAAAAAATTAAAATTTTTTTCGGAAGGGGACAACCGTCGCTTTTACGGCGGCCGTCCCTCGTGTTCGAGAGCCTCCCGCAGCTTTTCGAGCGCACGCTTTTCAATGCGCGAAACATAGCTGCGCGAAATACCCAGCCGCGCGGCAATCTCACGCTGCGGCAGGGGAGATGCCAGACCGATGCCGTACCGCAGGCGGATGATCTCGCGTTCACGCGGAGAGAGACAGCCTGCCAGCGCGCGGTGCATGGCATGGTACCGGTCCTGCTCCTCAACGGCAGAAAGACCGCTGTCCTCGCAGCAGATAATATCCTGCAGGGCAAGCGCATTGCCGTCACCATCCGACTCGAGCGTGTCCGAGAGCGAAAGCTCGCCTGCACTCTTGCGCTTCTGCCGAAAATACATCAGCAGCTCGTTCTGGATGCATTTGGAGGCGTATGTCGCCAGCCGGATATTCTTATCCGCCTTAAAGGTGTTCACGGCTTTAATCAGCCCGATCGTGCCGATGGACAGCAGATCGTCCTGCTCCGTACTTACGGCGTAATACTTTTTTACAATATGCGCTACCAGTCTGAGATTGTGCTCGATCAGCTTTTCCCGTGCCTCGGCGTCCCCGTCCTGCTGCATGCGGCGCAGCAGAACCGCCTCCTCATCGGGCGTGAGCGGCTTGGGAAACGATCCATCCGCGCCCTGTACACGCAGCACAAAGAAGAAAAATGCGCCGCCGAGCGCAAATAAAGCAGGGAAAAGCATGGTCAGCACCTCGTTTCGATAAGATACTGCTATTTTATGCTGTGAATAGCTTAAGTAGCACAAATAAAGAGGCAGTACCGCATAATACAGCAAGAGCGATTTACGAGTAAATTTTGCGTACTGATTAGGCGCGGTTTCGCAGCAATACTTTGTGTATTGCAAGAAATTGCGGCAGCGCGGATGGAACTCGCGCAAGGAACCGAGGCCGACATCAGGACACAAAATCTCCGTAAAGTGCCGCAGCTGAATTATGTGGTATTGTCTCCAAAAAAGGCTTGTAATTTGACAGAATATCCAGTATAATATAGTGAGTATTTACAGCAAATTGCATAGGGAGGTGTAACCATGGTTATGGCATTGGATAAAATGCCGACTCTGTCGGATTACGGCACGATCATCGCACAGTTTCTGCCGTTTGTAGTTCTGATTGTCGTATTCTACTTTTTCCTGATCCGTCCGCAGCGCAAGCGCGACAAGCAGGAGCGCGATATGCGTAACTCCATCGAGATCGGTGATGAGATCTCCACCATCGGTGGTTTTATCGGCCGCGTTGTCAGCATCAAGGACGACGTTCTGGTCATCGAGTCTTCGAGCGACCGCACGAAGCTCAAGATTTACCGCTGGGCGATCCGCGGTAAGGAGGCTCCGGCGACCGAGACGGTCGAGGCGCCCAAGGAAGCAAAGAAGGACGCAAAGTAATAACCCCATTTCTTGCCGAATAGCATGACATATAAATAAAATTCGGCGGGAGGCTATGAAATGATGAGAAAAACCAATGAGGGTCAGTCGCCGGTCGGTATCCTTTTACCATCGGTGCTTGCCGGATTGCTCGGTACTCTGCTGCTGATGCTGCTCGGTGCGGTGCTCGTTCACCGCGGCACATTGGCAGAAGGGGCAATAGCGCCTTGTGCACTGGTGTTCCTTGCACTCGGCAGTGCGCTTGCCGCACTGGTCGCTGCAAAGCGCGCAGGCGAAAACCAGTTTTACTGGTCGCTCGGCGCAGGTTTTGCGGTTTTTCTGATCCTGCTGATCGTTGCGGTGCTGCCGCTCGGTCAATCCATTCATTTTGTACGCACGGTGATCAGCCTGCTCTGCTCGTTGATCGCCTCGGCACTGGGCGGTTACGCCGGTGCCAATATGCGGAAAAAGAAGCGTTACAGCCACATCAAAAAATAGGAGGGAAATCAAATGAAGCATATTTCTACCCTGACTTCTGCAACCCTGAAGCAGACTGCAGCACACGGCGGCTGCGGCGAGTGCCAGACTTCCTGCCAGTCCGCATGCAAGACCTCTTGCACCGTGGCAAACCAGAAGTGCGAGCACGCAAAGTAATCACGCTTAAAAGGAATATGCAAGGCGCGCCTGCGGGTGCGCCTTGTTCCTGTATATCGGAGGAAAATAAATGATTCATCGTTATCAGAAAAAAGGGCTGAATTTCGTGCTCGATGTCAACTCGGGCGCGGTACATCTGCTCGATGATATCAGCTATGCAGTGTCCGGACTGCTGGATGAAAACATGGGTGATACCTGTCCGCAGAGCATCGTTGACGCCCTGCCGGACTACACCGCGGACGAGATCCGCGAGGCATATGACGAGCTGTACGAGCTGAAAAAGGCCGGTCAGCTGTTCGCGCAGGATGACTACATCGATGTAAGTCGCTACATTCCGGTGAATGCACCGGTCAAGGCTCTGTGCCTGCATGTAGCGCACGACTGCAACCTGCGCTGCAAGTACTGCTTTGCATCCACCGGCGACTTTGGCCAGGGCCGCAAGATCATGCCGCCCGATATCGCCAAGAAGGCCATCGACTTTGTTATCGCGCGTTCCGGCGTGCGTCACAACATCGAGGTCGATTTCTTCGGCGGCGAGCCGCTCATGGCGTGGGATACCGTTACCCAGACGGTTGATTATGCCCGCAGCCTGGAGGAGAAGTATAACAAGAAGTTCCGCTTCACCATTACCACCAACGGTCTGCTGCTCGATGAGGACAAGCGCAAGTATATCAACGAGAACATGGACAACTGCGTGCTGTCGCTCGACGGCCGCCGTGAGGTCAACGACGCGTTCCGCAAGACGGTAGCCGGTACGGGCAGCTATGACACCATCGTGCCCAAGTTCAAGGCGCTGGTGGACGAGCGCGACCCGAACCTCGATTACTACGCGCGCGGCACGTTCACTTCGCACAACCTCGATTTTGCTGAGGATGTGCTGAGCATTGCAGATGCAGGTTTTGACCGTCTGTCCGTTGAGCCGGTAACGGCAGACCCGGGCTGCGGATACGACTTGACCGAGGACGATCTGCCCAAAATCGAGGCTGAGTACGACCGTCTGACCGATATCATGCTCGAGCGTAAGAAGGAAGGCAAGCCGTTTACCTTCTTCCACTTCATGGTCGATCTGGATCAGGGTCCGTGCGTTGTCAAGCGTCTGCGCGGCTGCGGTGCGGGCTACGAGTATGTGGCCGTAACGCCGGACGGCGACATCTATCCCTGCCACCAGTTTGTCGGCAAGGATGAGTTCAAGCAGGGCAGTGTGCTCGACCAGTCCTTCAATATGGACATCGCGCAGAAGTTTGCCGGCATGAACATCTATTCTCGTCCGAAGTGCCAGAAGTGCTGGGCGAAGTTCTACTGCTCGGGCGGCTGCTCGGCAGCAAACTACAACATGAACCACGACATGAACGACTCCTACGACCTCGGCTGCGAGATGGAGCGTAAGCGTCTGGAATGTGCAATTTATCTAAAGGCAATGGATAAAATTTGTGCAAATCAGTCGAAGTGATGAATTGTAAAAAGAATACGTAAAATCCGTTGCGAAACGGACTGTTTGTGCGTATAATTGCTCTTGTATTTGTACTGCCCTGTGAAGGAGATGATATTATGCCGCAGAATGTACTGGTTTCCGTGCTTGGTGAAGGTGAATATCTTCAGAAGCTGATCCGCGCCATCCTGGAGAAGGAGGTCGTACCGCAGCGCAATCTGTTCCTGTCCGCGAAGAATGCGGCGGCCTGCAAGGCTGCAGAGGGCTACGACGAGGTTCGTATCTGCGAGGACGAACTTGCTGCCATGATCAAGAGCGAGATTGTGCTGCTCACCGCTTCCAAGCGTGAAATGCCGACCGAGCTTGCCAAGATTTCCAGCAGTTCGCAAAAGCGCGTGGTAGTTTCCGTGTGCGACAGCGAAAAGGTGGATCTTGCGTACCTGGCTGATCGCATCGCCGCTGCAACCGAGCTGATCGCAGCCGTGCTGCACCGTGACGAGGAAGGCAAGCTGTATGCAACCTACGAGTTCAGCAAAAAGGTGCGTCCGTTCCTGCGCAAGCCCTGCGAGGATCTTGTGAACGCGATGTGCGAGACGATCAACGAGGAAGGCTAAATCCGTCTGTTGTTCTAAAAAGATAAAACCGGGAATATGCTGTTCTATGACTTTTCCAAGGGGGAAGACGTATGAACAAACAGCATATTCTCGGTTTTTTTGACGATTTGGTGCGGACACCGGTGTTCCTGTTCCTGTGTGCGATGTTCCTGTGCGGTGCAGCGGCGGGCGGTCTGACCGGTCTGCGGGCCGGCGAAGGGGACGGCGCGGCAGTGCTTTCCGGTCTGCTGGCTGAATTGCCCGCGCATGTGGTGCAGAGCACGCTGTGCGCGCTCATCTGGGTGCTGCTGCCGCTCGTGTGCGCCTTTCTGCGCCCGAGAGAGCTGCTGCTGAGTGCGGTTGCCGCAGCACGCGGCTTCGTGCTTGCCATGACCGTCGCGGTCAGCGTGGGAGAAGGAAACGCCCTCATCCTCGGAGCAGCCGGCGTACCCGCCGTGCTGAGCGTCTCCGCGCTGCTTGCCGCATGCTCTATGGTCTGGCAGGGCGGTGAAGCCACCGGACGGTATTCGCTTCGAACGTGCAGGATGCCGTATTTCCTGTGTATTACGCTCGCCGTGCTGAGTGCCCTCCTGAGGGCCGCGATAGCGGCACTGTGCAATGTGTAAGTTTATACAAAATGCACAAATGCACAGCCGGGATGGCGTGAAACATAGATTGAAAGTTTTGCAAAGGGTGAAGAGATTCTGCAAGGTAGGAGTGAGGAGGCAGGAGTTGGCCGACAGGTGTAATTCGCAGGTGTCGTCTGGAGCCACCAGGTCAACGAGTTGCGCGACACGGGTGTCCCCCAGGGGACCTTCTCTTGCCCTTCGGGCAATTCACCTTGTGTCGCGCCTGCGGAGATGAAACCGTATGTGTAGCAGTACGCTGTCTATGAACTGCGAATATTTCACGAAATAAAAGCAAGAGTAACCCGACTGCCGTTCTCCTTTTCGAAGCGGTCGCCGTTCTCCGATTTTCGCCAGACTAAGAAATAAAGGAAACTGGAGTCCCAAGAGGATAGAAACCTTGGTGTCTATCCTTTTGGACCTCCCAGCCAAAGGTTGGCAACCATTCCACCTGCTTTAGCGAAAACTCCATATATCCGAAGGCACAATCTTACGATTGCGCCTTTTTTGTTGCAAGCTCGACAATTTTATGCTAATATTTAGTTAGATTAACGAACTAACGGAGAGGCAGCGCGGACATGGCAGATGCAGAGCAGCTCAATTCCTTTCTGGTCGATGTGTTCGGCCGGATCAATAAAATAGAAGAACGCGCCATGGCGGGCGGACTGGGCAGCGCGGTGTCCATCACCGAAATCCATATCATCGAGAAGATCGGTGACAGGGAACCTGTGCGTATGAGCGAGGTTGCCAGGTCAATCGGCGTAACACTGGCTACGCTGACGGTTGCGTGCGACAAGCTGGTCGCCAAGGGACTGGTGCGCCGTGTGCGCAGCCAGGAGGACCGCCGCGTTGTCAATATCATGCTCACCGACAAGGGCAGGGCCGCCTACGAGTACCACAAGGACTTTCACGAGCGTATGATCGCGTCTTTGGTGGACACGCTCTCGCCCGAGCAGACCGCGCTTCTGGCGCAGAGCTTAGAGAAACTGCAGGACTTCTTCCGCCACGAGGAAGCAGCCGTGGAGGGAGAAACCAATGGATAACCTGATATTCTGTCTGAATGCCACCGTGCCGATTTTTGCAATCATCGTGCTTGGCCGCTGGCTGCGCAGCAAAAACTTTTTCACCAAGCAGACGCTGACCGACATTGACCGTCTGTCGTTCAAGGTGCTGCTGCCGATCCTGCTGTTCCGCGATATCGCACAGGGACGCATCACCGAGCAGTTCGACCCCGTGTTTTTCTTTTTCTGTGCGGGTGCGACGACGGTGTATTTTTTTGCCGTCTGGATCGGCGCGTCCCTCTTTCTTAAAGATAAGAGTATGGTGGGCGCGTTCACACAGGGCGCTTTCCGCGGCTCGCAGGCGATACTGGGTGTGGCCTTTGTACAGAATCTGTACGGCAATGCCGGTCTTGTGCCGCTGATGATCGTAGCAAGCGTGCCGCTGTACAACATCTTTTCGGTGCTGGTGCTGACTGTCACCGCGCCGGACGCACAGCAGGCGGACCACCGCGGCCTGGTCGGCAAAACGCTGCGCGGCATCATCACCAACCCGATCATACTGGGTATTTTCGCGGGTCTGCCGTTCTCGCTACTGGCAATCGACTTTCCGCCGATGCTGGACAAGGGTCTGTCCATGCTGGGTAACTGCGCAACGCCTATGGCGCTGCTGAGCATCGGCGCGGGCTTTGAGGGCGCAAAGGCCATCAAAAAGCTCGGCCCGACCTGTGCAGCCGTGTTTATCAAACTGGTGCTGCTGAGTGCTATCTTTCTGCCGATGGGCGTGGCGCTCGGCTTCCGCGAGCAGACACTGGTGGCTATCGTCATCCTGTGCGGTGCGCCGAGCACAGCCTCCGGTTATGTTATGGCGAAAAATATGGGCGGCGATCATGTTTTGTCATCGTCGATCATTGTGCTCAGCACGGCGCTGAGTGCGGTTACGCTGACATTGACGCTGTTCATTCTGCGTTCGATGGCGCTTATTTAACGTAAGTTTTTCGCCTTCGAGGCGAGGAGAACGCCTACCCGGCGGGGGCACAAGAGGGATGGACACCTAAGGTTTCCACCCCTCTTGTGAAACTCCCCGTTTCCTCTTAGCACGGCGGCTATCAGAGAACTGAGACTATGGGGGAACGGCCGTACTGTTCATCTTCCGTAGGGGCGGCCATTGGCCGCCCATTTCTCAACCGCAGATGCTCAAGCTGTTTTCTGACTGCTACACAGATCGGCGACTCTACGCTGGGTGCGGCATAACAGTGCCGCACGAATCGTTAGTCTGGAGATTGTAGACAGCACCTGCGAATATAGACACTTGGTAACATTTATCTTCGTAGGTGCCGTCTGTGATAACACGCTAACGAATTGCGCGACACGGGTATGTCGCGCCTGTTGGAAGTAGCCGGTCTGTGTAGCAGTAAACTATTCGGGAACTGCAAATATTTTACGAAACAAACGCAAGAGTAACCCGACTGCCGTACCCCTATTTTCGCAGCGGTCACCGGTCTCTGGTCTGCGCCAGACTATGACAGGAAACGGGTGATTCACAAGAGGGTAGAAACCTTGGTGTCTACCCTCTTGTGCGCCCGCGCGGCGTCAGCGCAGATTTCGTTCGCTTCGCAAGCGATAACTCATAAAATCAGCACAGATTTTGCAAAAGACGCAAAGAAAGGAGCCTCAGGCCATGCTGACTTACCATCTCAAACCGCACGACCAACAGCCGCTCTACGAGCAGCTCTACCACGCTGTCCGCGCGGACATCATGTCCGGTGCCTTGCCCGGCGGCACGCGCCTGCCGAGCAAACGCCAGCTGGCGGCCAATCTGCGCGTCAGCCAGATCACTGTGGAAACCGCTTACGGTCAGCTTGCCGCCGAAGGCTACATCGCCTCTGCGCCAAGGCGCGGCTACTTTGTGCAGGAGCAGCTTGCCGTGCCGGTCTCCGAGCCGCAGGAGCCATTTGCACCGCCTTTGCCGTCGATTTCCGCCTCTGAGGAGACCTATCCTTACGATTTTCGCACGGATTTTGTCGATAACGGCTGCTTTCCGTTCTCCACATGGGCGCGGCTGTCGCGCAGTGTGCTGAGCGAATACTCGAGTGCGCTGCTCCGTGCGACCGATCCATGCGGCGCGGCAGAACTTCGAGAGGAGATCGTGCGCTACCTGCACGACTTCCGCGGCATCAATGTCTCGCCGGACAACATCCTCATCGGCGCAGGCTCGGAGTATCTGATGCACCTTGTCATTCAGCTGCTCGGCCGCGACCGCGTGTACGCGCTCGAGAACCCCGGCTACCGCAAGCTGTATCAGATTTTCGCAGTGAACGGTGTGACCGTGCGTCCGACACCGCTGGACAAGCACGGTCTGCGTGCTGACGCGCTGGCCGCGAGTGACGCATCGGTGGTATACCTGACGCCGTCGCACCATTTCCCGCTGGGCACGGTTATGACGGCTGCCCGCCGACTGGAAATCCTCCGCTGGGCGTCGGAAGCGCCCGACCGCTACATCATCGAGGATGATTACGACAGCGAATTCCGCTACGCCTCCCGCCCGATTCCGGCGTTAGGCGAGCTGGATCGGACAGGCCGTGTTGTGTACGTCAACACCTTTGCGAAAAGCCTTGCCCCCGGACTGCGCATCGGCTATCTGGTGCTGCCGAATGCGCTGATGGCGCGCTATCGCGAACGGTTTTCGCGGTACTCGTCTACCGTGCCGAGCTTTGACCAGCACACGCTGGCGGCCTTCATGCACACCGGCGGCTTCGAGCGGCACATCAGCCGCAGCCGCAAGGTCTATCAGGCACGCCGCGACGCGCTCATGGCTGCGCTTGACCGCGAGCTGGCCAACCTGCCGCATGAGGTCTCGCGCTCGGAAGCCGGCCTGCACCTGCTGCTGCACATGCGAAACGGCATGCTCGAGCACGAACTTATTGAGCGCGCAAAGACGTTCGGTGTGCGCGTTTACCCGCTTTCGGCGTATTATACGTCGCCGGTCAAGCCGCCGCGAGCAACACTCGTGCTCGGCTATGCCGGTCTGACCGAACAGCAGATCGACGAGGCGGCAAAGCTGCTCAAGCAAGCGTGGACAAAATAAATGCAACCCGAAGTGCGATAAATTTCTGCGAAAATTTGTAGCACTTCGGGTTTTTATTTCGTATTACCGGTGAAAGGAGGATGGAGCATGACCGCAAAAACACCCGAACAACTCGTCAGCGTCTACGGTGACATGGTATACCGATTGGCGTATGCACAGACGCGCAGCCGTCACGATGCGGACGATATTTTTCAGGAGGTCTTTCTCCAGACCGTGCGTAAACGACCGGTTTTCGACAGTGTGGAGCACGAAAAGGCATGGCTGCTGCGGGTGACGCTCAACTGCCTGAAAAGCCACTGGCGCATGGCATGGCGGCGGCACGACACACCGTTCGATGACCGCATTCCGTTTCCCGAGCCGGAGGACAGCGCGCTGGATGAAGCTCTGCGGCGGCTGACGCCTAAGTACCGCGCGGCAGTGCATTTATTCTACTACGAGGGTTACACTGCCGAGGAGATTGCGCGCATGAGCGGGGAAAAACCGTCCGCGATATGTATACGGCTGACACGCGCACGGACACAGCTGCGCGAATTGATGAAAGGAGAGCTGGACGATGGATTTTCACAAGCAGTACCGCAGCATGAATGAGAATATCACGCCGAGCGACGCACTGGTGCAGCAGACAATCGCCCAAATGGAGAGCGGCAGGCCGCACAGAGCACGAAAACTGCTCAAGATCATCCTTGCGGTTGCGGCGGCACTGGCCTGCGTGAGCACCGCCGTAGCCGCCAATCAGGAGGCGGTTCTGCGGGTGCTGTACCAAATTGCGCCCGGCATGGCGGAGTACCTGCAGCCGGTCGGGCAGGTCTGCGAGGACCGGGGCGTCAAGCTGGAGGTCGTTTCGGCGGACGTGGAAGGCAGCACGGCAAAGGTGTATTTGTCGCTGACCGACACCACGGGCAGCCTGTTCGGCGATGCCGCACCGGATCTGTATGACAGCTGGCATTTGGATTATCCGCGCTGGGGCAGAGCTGCACCGCTGTCCTGCGGCTGCTCGACGGTTGACTACGACCCAAGTACCCACATGGCAACGTATTTTCTTCAAATTGACGATTTGGGAGGAGATATTCCGGCAGGCGCGTTCGAGTTTTCGTTTAACAAGCTGCTGATTGGTAAAGTGGAACAGGAAGGTGTTCCGGTAACGGCGGATTTGTCTGCTGTGCCGAAAAACGCACCGACAGAAAATCATGAGATTAACGGTCTGAGTGCATCGGATATCTCGCTGTACGAAACCATGCACGACTATGATTTTCTTGTTCCGCAGGGCACGCTCTGGCAAAGCGAGGACGGCAATTTTACGCTCACTGCGGCAGCGTGGCACGATGGTGCACTGCACCTGTCATACCGCACGGAAGGCAAGCTGTCGCGCGACAACCATGCGAATTTTGCGGTACTCCGCATGACGGACGGCACTGAGCTTTGGCGAGATTACGACGTTTCCTACGTCGATTCTGACGCGGACGCAGAAGTCACCGAGTACGTTTTCCCGATGGCATACAAGGATGTTGCCGGCTGTACACTTACCGGTGATCTCTACACTGCAAGCAACCTGATGGACGGCAGATGGGCAGTTTCCTTCCAATTGACGCAGTAACGCAACATGAGGACATATCCGATGGATATGTCCTCATGTTTTATCCGTTTTATCCTTTTTCTTCACCGAATGCGCGAACACAACGGATTGATCACCGAATTTCTGCCGCAGTGCGTCAACCGTCTGGTCGAGCTTATGCTGGCGGTCGCGCTTTTGGATATCCTCGGCGGCATCAAACAGCGAAAGCTGCTCGCACGACTGATTTTCCGGCAGCAGATTGGCAGCCGTGACCGACAGCAGGCGCACCGGCTTGTCCATCGGCCAGTGCCCGAGCAGCAGCTGCATGGACAGATCGATGAGCGTCCGCGTGGAGTTGGTCGGCCGCTCAAGCGTTACCTGTCGTGAGCGGTTGTGAAATTCCGGGTCGCGGATGCCGAGCTGCACGGTCTGGCACACCATGCCGCGTTTTCTCAGCCGTCTGCCGACATTGTCGCACAGCGCCGTAATGCCCATGCGGCATTCGTCCGCGCCGAACAGATTGTGCGCGAACGTCATGCTGTTGCCGACCGATTTAACCTCGCGTTCCGCGTAAAACGAGCGCACCGGCTCATCGTCCTCGCCTCTGGCGTAACGCAGCAGAAGATCGCCGTTTTTGCCCAGAATGCTGTGGATAAATGCCGGATCGCAGGCCGCCAGCTCGCCGATCGTGCGCACGCCCAGTCGGTTCAGCCGGTCGCTGGCGCGTTTGCCGACATACAGGAGTGTGTTCGCGGGCAAGGTCCACACGCGCTGCTTGAAATTTTCGCGCGAAAAGACCGTCGTGCCGTCCGGCTTTTTGTAATCGCTGCCGAGCTTGGCGAACGCGCGGTTGAACGACACGCCGACCGAGATGGTCAGTCCGACCTCCTCGCGCATGCGGCGGCGCAGCTCGTCCGCGATATGCTCGCCGGAGCCGAACAGGTGCATCGAGCCGGTGACATCAAGAAAGGATTCGTCAATGCCGAACGGATCGACAAGATCGGTGTACTGCAGGTACAGCTCGTTGCATTTGCGCGAAAACTTCACATATTCGCTCCGATGCGGTGCTACCAGCCGTAAATCCGGGCATTTCCGTTTCGCCTGCCAGATGGTTTCGGCAGTTTGTACGCCGAAGGCTTTGGCCTTCTCGTTCTTGGCGAGAATGATGCCGTGGCGGCTCTCCGGATCACCGCAGACCGCGGTCGGACCATCGGCGAGCGACGGGTCGAGCAGCGTTTCCACACTCGCGAAAAACGAGTTGCAGTCGCAGTGCAGAATGGTTCTGTCCATCGGTCATCATCTCCTTTCGAACGAATGTTTGCATTGTATAACTGCATTATATCCGAAAAAAATGTGCTTGACAAGTGGGAGAATGAGGTGCATACTGTATTTGCAAGCAAGGGTGCCGTGATGAGCGGCTGAGAGGGCGAGAGCCTAACCTTTTGAACCTGTTGGTTAGCACCATCGTAGGGAAGCTGTCGCATATACTTGAAATTTTAATGCTCCGGTTTTACCGCATGGTGAGACCGGAGCATTTTTTTCTTGCAGAAAAGAGGATATTTGCATGAAAGTAAACGGTAACGAACGCGCTGTTCCCGCAGAAGGAACCGTACTGTCACTGCTGAAGGAGCTGGGTCACGATCCGCAGCGTGTGGCTGTCGAGAAGAACGGCACCATCATTCCGCGCGCGCAGTTCGCGGAAGAGAAGCTGACCGATGCAGACCATCTGGAAGTCGTATGCTTCGTGGGCGGCGGCTGATACCCTTCGCACCAAACCACAGTTTGGTGCGAAGGGGACATACTGCGTAAAACGCGGATATGTCCCAAAGAAATTTGCGCGCTGCGAGCGGTACACACATTTTTTACTGGTATGAAAACCGAGATACAAACTCCCGGTTTTCATAGAAATTGCATTGCAATTTCTTGCCGATTAAATGCACGCTGCGCGTGATTACAGGAGAAAAATCATGATTTTAACCAAAGAACAACTGCATGACGCACTGGTGGAACGCCACGGCGCGGATATTCAGGCTAAGCTGGACAAGGCGTGTGTCGGCATTGCGGGTCTGGGCGGGCTTGGCTCCAACCTTGCGATTTTTCTGGCGCGGCTGGGTGTCGGTCATCTCATCCTCGTGGATTTCGATGTGGTGGACATCACCAACCTCAACCGTCAGCATTACACGATGAAAGACCTCGGCATTCCGAAAACGCTCGCGCTTGTTGAGCAGCTTGAGGCCATCAATCCCTATCTCACCTACGAGACCTACACCGAGCGGGTCGTTCCGTCCAACGTGGAGCGGCTGTTCTCCGGCTGTGATGTGGTCGTGGAGGCGTTCGACAAGCCGGATCAGAAGGCTATGCTGCTCGAGAATCTGCTTACCAGACTGCCGGAAAAGCCGGTCGTATCGGGCAGCGGCATGGCAGGCTACGGCTCGGCGAACCTGATCAAGACCGAAAAACACTTCGGCCATGTGTACCTCTGCGGCGACGGTACAAGCGATGTAGCCGACGGTCTCGGTCTGATGGCGCCGCGCGTAGCGGTCTGCTCCGCGCACGAGGGCACGATGGTCCTGCGCCTGCTCATCGGAGAGACAGAGCCGTAACGGCAAATAAAAAGGGCGAACCGACCGGTTCGCCCCTCGCACGGCTATGTAATTATCCCTTGGGCTGATCGGAACCGCAGTGTGCACACTTGACAGCCTTGATCGGAATCTCGCTGCAGCAGAACGGGCAGACCTTGGTGGTTGGCTCTGCGGGTGCTCCCGGCTTTTTGCCGAGCGCAGTCAGCTTATTGACCGCTTTGAGCAGACAGAACAGCACGAACGCCATGATCAAAAAGTTGATGATCGAGGTGATGAATGCACCATAGCGCAGTTCCACACCGCCGAGGTTCAGCACGAAACCGCTTAAATCGGTGCCGCCGAACAGGCCGAGGATCGGGTTGATAAGGTTTTCGGTCAGTGAAGTCACAATGCTGGTGAATGCACCGCCGATGATAACACCGATCGCCATGTCCATCACGTTGCCGCGCAGCGCGAAGGCTTTGAATTCTTCGATAAACTTTTTCACTTTTACGTTCCCCTTTCTTATTTATACTATCAGTTTACACGTTTCCCTTAAATGGGTCAAGAAAAAAGGAGTTTTTCACATGAAAGATACACTTGCAATCGGCGGACACGAGTTCCAGTCCCGCTTTATCCTTGGTTCCGGCAAGTATTCGCTCGACCTGATCAACGCTGCCGTGCAGAACGCAGGCGCACAGATCATCACGCTGGCGCTGCGCCGCGCAAATGAGGGCGGCACGGCTAACATCCTCGACTATATTCCGGAGGGCGTAACGCTGCTGCCGAACACCTCGGGTGCCCGCAATGCCGACGAGGCGGTTCGTATTGCGCGTCTGTCGCGTGCGTGCGGCTGCGGCGATTTCGTCAAGATCGAAATTATGCGCGACAGCAAGTACCTGCTGCCGGACAATCAGGAGACCATCCGTGCGACCGAGATCCTCGCGAAAGAGGGCTTCGTCGTTATGCCGTATATGTACCCCGACCTGAACGTTGCCCGTGATCTGGTGAACGCCGGTGCGGCTTCCATCATGCCGCTGGCGGCTCCCATCGGCACAAACAAGGGTCTCGCCACCCGCGAGTTCATCAAGATTTTGATTGATGAAATTGATCTGCCGATCATCGTGGACGCAGGCATCGGCCGTCCGTCGCAGGCTTGCGAGGCGATGGAGATGGGCGCGGCAGCTATCATGGCCAACACCGCGATTGCCACCGCAGGCGATATTCCGGCGATGGCTGAGGCGTTCAAGCAGGCGATTGAGGCAGGCCGCACGGCATACCTTGCCGGTCTGGGCCGTGTCCGTGAGACGGCTTCGGCATCCTCTCCGCTGACCGGTTTCCTGCAGGATTAAGGCAACACCGCACAATTAAAGCGGCGGTGCTTTGCGGAAATTTTGTGTCCTGACTTTGTTGCAGTTTCACGGTAA
>PPYF01421295.1_pt1 | contig 56563 bp, 48 predicted proteins | sample 1559871 | NCBI WGS metagenome assembly PPYF01 (sample SAMN08240021, study PRJNA423297) | Human gut metagenome, whole genome shotgun sequencing project.
CCATCCTGAATAAACGAAGGCGGGCTACTTCGGACAGACGGCGGGCTCCTTCATCCTGACGGGCTCTTTTATCGGGTAGTTGGCATTTCTCGGTGACCAGCAGCTGGTGGTCACCTTCACGTCATCGCAGGGTAAAAAGTGCACCGTAATGCCGCATACATCCTGGCCGTTATAGTCGGGCAGCAGGACGGTCTTACTGTGCTGCCTCTTTTGGGCATCAATCCCTTTTTTCCAGGCAAGGTATTTCGCCTCATCAGCAAACCCCGGGAAACCCGCGGATGAACCCTGCCCGGTTTCCCAGTCAACACGCACCGTCATACCCGGCGTCCAGCGGGCGGGCACGCTGAAGCAGCAGCCGCCACCGCCTCCCTGAAACGGGCCTATTGAATCGATGCCCGACTGACCATTGATACTGAAGTGGTTAATTGCCCATTTTGTGTGGTTGATGGCGTCAATGGTGCCGCCACCGCCGCCGGCCTGTGCGGCTGGCTGTGTGCAACTGGTTAACAGCAGCAGCCCCGCCAGCAGCGGGCTGATTAATGCAGATTTCATCGGACTCTCCCTGTCGGGTTGAGGGTAATGAAGAGAGGGGGTACTCAGCCAGACCAGGCTTTTCATTCTGAAAGTCTCTCACTGGTTTTTACGTCGGCAAGCCACTTCTTCATTACCCAGTCTTCACGAGCGTCATCCAGAAGAAGGTCCTGGCGTGTCGCCTCCACCATGCCCTGGTAACAGGTCGAAAATAGTGACTGTCTCGAGTCAAACATGCCCGCAGGCGGAGCACAGTGCGACAACATGACGATGACATCGCTGATACACATCAGATGCTCGAGCTGGCGATCGCTGAGTTCTATTTTTGGCGCCTTTTCATCGCGTTCCGGTGGGAGACCACTGCCTTTGATGCCTTTCGCCTGGCCGTCAAGATCCTGCCACGCCCAGAACAGGGCCGGACGCATCAATGGCTCTTGCTGCTCTTCACTGAGAATGTGCGTAAACAACAGCGGAAATACCCGGGTATCGTAAAAGCGTAAAATTCCACTGCGCCCTTCCTGCAGAATATCCATGCACTGCGTGAGCCAGTTCGCCAGCGCCGAAAAGGGCCAGTACGTGCAGAACAGGAGCAGCGGCGCCTGGCTGGCAAGTTGCTGGCTGATATCCTGTAACCAGCACATTTGCTCAAGATCATCAAGCGTAAAGCGCGCCACCAGCGGAGCATCATCGACAATAAATGCTTCCGGAAGTCCATGAAAAAGCGACTGCCACTCAACTGACAGCGAATTCAGCGCCGGAATAATGGAAAAATCCACCCCCGCCTGATCGATAATGACATGCAGATAATCCGTTCCGAAAGCCCGACAGGTTCCGGCGACCTCCTCAATCCATTGTCTGGTCATCTATGCCTCCCGCGGCACGAAGCCCTGCGCCAGCGCCTGGGCTTTTTTAAGGCACTCTTTACACACCGATGCCGGTAGCTCAGGCAAGGGAAACTCCTCGCTGACCGGCCCCTGCAAATCATGCTGCCCCTTAAGGCTAATCACCCCCGGTCCGTGGATCTGTACCTCTCCCTGCGGGGTAAGACGGATATATGCGCCGCCGCAACCCAGGGTGATGCCATTTTTAGCCGTCAACTGCAGATGCCCCTGGGTTGACTGGACGGTGATATCTTTTAGCGCGGTCAGCGATAGAATATCGCCGTGCGACTCTACTTGCAGCGGACCTTTGGCGGAGACCAGCCTCATCCCCTCCTGTTGCGCCAGCAGTGAAATAGCCTGGCTGGCATTCAGAGAACAGCGCTGTGCCGTGGTGATGTTGACCTCTCCCAGGCTCTGCAGATACAGCCCGTTACCGCTGTGCAGGAGGGTTGTTTCCGGCGTGACTGCGGCAATCCCCTGCGGGGCCGACATCAGCAATGTCGGCTGTTTAAGATCGCTGGCGCCTGTGGTCAGTGCGCTTAATGGGCCGGTGTCTGGGATAACATTATGATGGGTTTGCGTAATGCTTCCCCATTCCGTGACCTGATTCACCGCACCTTTCAGCAAACTGACCGCCGGCTCCATCGCCAGCACCTGCCCCTGAGCCTGCGCCTGTCCGTCCGCGCTGATAAATATCCCTTTCTGTGCCCGGATAGCTCCCCAGCTGTCGGTTCTCAGCTCAAAGCCTTCGCCGCGCGGCTGCCTGTCACTGTCCACCAGGTGCCCCAGGTTCAGCTGGCTTTTACCGCCGTACTCCGTGCTGACCTTGATATGTTCTTTCCCGCGCTCATCGTCGAGGCGGATTTTGTTGTTGGCCGGGGTGCGCAGGACGTTACGTTTGTCATTGCGGATGGTGACGTGGTCGCCGTGCGCCGAGTCGTGCAGCACGCCCGCGATATACGGCCGGTCAGGGTTACCATCCTCAAAGCCAATCGCCACCTCCGTCCCGGCCAGCAGCGGCAGGTGCAGGCCGTAGGTGTCTCCGGCATACGGCCGCGACTGGCGGACCCACAGGCTCTCGAACCCGGTTTCCCAGCGCGCCCGGTCAAACAGCATATTCACCCGGTAGCGTCCGTGTTTGTCGATATGCCCGTAGGTGTCGTTTTCCCGGGTGCTGGTCACGCGGGCCGGCAGCGTCCCGGCCATCACCGGACGCGCGCCGGGCTCAGGCCGGTAGCCGACGTCCGGGCTGTCCGGTATGCCGGCAAACTCCACCGCAAAGTCGGCATCGCGCCGGGCGTGGCTGTGCATCGCCGTGACGAGCACGCCATCAGCAAACTCCCCGGCCACCTCCTCTCCGCCGGTGACCTTCAGCACCTGTCCCGGGCAGAGCGTCGGGCAGCTGGTGGTGGCCTGCATCCGGGTCTGGCCGTTAAGATAACGCTCATGCCGAAGCCGGGCGTAAAACGCCCCGGACTCCGGCGCCGGATGGCGGTCATGGACATTCCCCGCGGTCAGGTAGTTATCTCCCCAGTGGTAAGCCTCACCAAAGGTAGTGGTCTCCCCGCGGGTGACATCCACCTGCGCGTTCATGTCCGCCGTCGCCTCGCGGTAGTTGTAGTCGCGGGTACTGACCTGCTGCTCCACGACGCGGTGGCGACATGCCATCTCCCACACCGCGTCCACCCCGGCCGACTGCTGCCCTGACGGCGGGACCGAAGGCAACGTCAGCCCCTTCTCATAGCCCTGCTGACTGTCGCAGAACTCAGCGACGTCGATGTGCAGCCGCGTGTCGGCGGTAAACCGAAACCAGATCCCCACCTCACCCAGCAGCCGGGTGATAAAGCGCAGGTCATCCTCGCCGTACTGCATCACCTGCTCGCGTCGCGGATACGTTTTTGTCAGCGAGAACAGAAAATCCTGACCGCGCAGGCCGTGGCGCTCGCGGAGGATTTTTTCCACAATCTGCGGAACGGACTGGTCCTGGTAAATGGCGTTCTGGTGCGAGCGGTTAAGCAGCGCCAGGCGCGGCTGAAGCGTCAGCGCGTAGTGCGTTTCATCCCTGGAGGTACTGAGCCGTTCAAACCCCGTCACCACGCCCTGGATAACCCGCACGGGTTGCTGAACATTGATGCCGAAGCCCTGAGCCACCGGCGCCTGCAGCGTCAGGGAGGCTGCCTTCATCAGCATCATCTCTTTGCTGATGGCATGGTCTGCGCTGGTGAATTCAATACGGTAGCGGAACGGCTGGCTCAGGGCTTCATCGCCCTCGAAGGCCAGCACATCAAGCCCGGCTTCACATCCCTTCACCGAAAGCAGGTGGTGGTTATGGCTGAACAACAACGATTTCACGCTACTCATCGGATATTGTCCCCTCGTCAAACGCCATCACGACGCCTTCCTCTTCGTGATACCCCAGCGTCACCTGGCGCGGTTTCTGCCCCGCCGCCATATGGCTCAATAGCTGCTGACTCAGTGCCGGCAGGATCTGCTGATTCAGCAGACTGTCGACGTTGCGGGCGCCGGTATCCGGCAGCAGGCAGGCCTCGGTCAGCGCGTCGAACAGGCTCTCGCTGAGGGTGGTGGTGATTCCGTAATGGCAAGCCAGACGCTGACTTACCTGCCCGAGCTTCATGCCGACAATGGCGCGCAGCGCTCCCGCCGGCAGCGGACGGTAAATCACCGTCTGGAAGCGGGCCAGCAGCGCCGGCTGGAAGTGGCCGCGCAGCACCGGGCGCAGCAGCTCGTGCAGGTCTGATTCGCTGGCCTCCGGCTGTTCATCCAGCAACTGCATCAGGAGGTCGCTTCCGAGGTTGGCGGTCATCAGGATCACGGTGTTGCGAAAGTCGATTTCACGCCCCTCGCCGTCGCGCATTACCCCCCGGTCGAAGACCTGGTAGAACAGGTTCATCACATCGCGATGGGCCTTTTCCACCTCATCGAGCAGCACCACGCTGTAGGGGCGTTTGCGCACCGCCTCGGTCAGGATCCCGCCCTGGCCGTAGCCGACGTAGCCGGGCGGAGAACCCTTCAGCTGGCTGACGGTGTGCGGCTCCTGGTACTCGGAGAGATTGATGGTGATCAGCGCTTTCTCGCCGCCGAACAGCGCATCGGCCAGGGCGAGCGCCGTTTCCGTTTTGCCGGTGCCGCTCGGCCCGACCAGCAGGAACACCCCTTGCGGACCGTTCTCCGGCGTCAGGCCGGTTTTCGCGGCGCGCAGGCGCCGGGCAATAGCGCTCAGGGCCGCCTGCTGGCCAACCACCCGTTTGCCGAGACTCTCTTCCAGACTCAGCAGCTCCGTCTGCTCATCTTTCATTAGCGAGGAGAGCGGCACGCCGGTCCAGTCGGCAATCACCGTCGCCACGGTGCGGACGTCGACGTCCAGCCCGAGCAGCGGATTGCCCTGCTGGACGGCGATAAGCGCGGTTTGTAGATCGTTAATTTCCGCCTGGCGGGAGATATCGCGGCGACAGGCGAGCAGCGCTTCCGTCAGCTGCAGCTCCTGACCATACTGAGTTTCAAGGGTATCCAGCGCCAGAATAAGGCGGATCTCCTCCTGCTCAATGGCCGCCAGCCGATCGCCGCGGGCGCTGTTGCCCAGCGCAATATCTTCCAGCAGCGCCTGCTTCTCCATTGCCAGCGCGGTGAGCTGCGCCTTCATGCGGGTCAGCGGCTCAGGCACGGTATCCAAACTCATACGCAGGCGGGCGGAAGCGGTGTCGAGTAAATCCACTGCCTTGTCCGGCAGCTGGCGACCGGTGAGATAGCGTCGTGACAGCGTCACGGCGGCGCGCACCGCATCATCCGTGATATGCACGCCGTGGTGGTCGGCATAGCGGGACTTCAGGCCGCGCAGCATCAGGCAGGCGGTGTCGTCGTCCGGCTCATCCACCTTGACCATCTGAAAGCGGCGCTCCAGCGCGGCGTCGCGCTCGAAGTACTGCTTGTATTCACTCCAGGTGGTGGCGGCGATAGTCCGCAGTTCGCCCCGGGCCAGCGCCGGCTTCAGCAGGTTGGCGGCATCCGCGCCGCCCGCCTGATTACCCGCGCCGATGATCGTGTGCGCCTCGTCGATAAACAGCAGCACCGGCGAAGGCGACTGCTGTACCGCCTCAATGATATTTTTCAGCCGCTGCTCGAACTCGCCTTTGACCCCGGCGCCGGCCTGCAGCAGACCGAGGTCAAGGGTGCGCACCGACACTGGCTTCAGCGCGTCGGGGACGTTGCCTTCGGCAATGCGCAGCGCCAGGCCTTCCACCAGAGCGGTCTTGCCCACGCCCGGCTCACCGACGAGGATCGGGTTGTTTTTACGTCGACGGGAGAGAATATCCACCATCTGGCGGATTTCCGTGTCGCGTCCGAACACCGGGTCAATCTGGCCGTCTCTGGCTTTGGCGGTGACGTCGAGAGTGAATTTGTCCAGCGCGTTCTGCAGCGCCGGGTTGAGCCCATCCGCATTCAGTTCGCTGCCCGCAGGACGCCCCACAAATTCCACGTCCCCGCCATGGGGCTGCGCCAGCGCCGCTTCCTGCTGCGCTGGCGGACGTTCGTCGGACTGGGCATCCAGCAAGGAGCGCAGGCGTTCCAGCTGACGCTGGCCCAGCGTTAACAGCGGCCACAGGCCATCGCACTGGATCAGATTCTGTTTTTCAACCAGCGCCATCAGCAGGTGAACACTGCGGATCTGCGCTTCGCCGCTGAGAGAGGCAATCAGCCAGGCCTCCTGCATCAGCCTCAGGGTATGGTCAGAGAGCTGGGGACGATGACGTACCGAGCGCGGCTGTTTATCCAGCCAGCTCAGCAGATCCTGCCACAGCGCATCCATATCCCATTCATAGCGCCGCGCCAGCACCGTCAGATCGCCTTCCCCCTGTTCCAGCAGCTTAAGCAGCCAGTGCTCGGGCAGGATCTCGGCATGCGCCCGGGTCTGGCACAGGGAGGCCGCCCCCTCCATTGCGCGGGCACAGCAGGGATTAAGACGGCGTAACAGGCTGGCTGGATTTTCCATGAGATCCTCTCTTATTGTTTCCGGACACGCTACCGCCCGTCGCTGTTCCTGAACAGGAACCCCAAGCGCACAAGGTCAGGCAGACAGATTGTGTTTTTCTTTGCTGAGAACCCGTATCTCAGGCGCTCAGCAAAAAACGGCGGGCAGAGAAACGCTGCCCGCATCAGGCGATCGCCCGCAATAATCCCCGGCCGCAGAGATAACGATGCGGCCGGGATGAGCGAACGTCGCCTGCGCGCCAGCGGCGCGAAATATGACGGGCAATTACGCGGTGGCGCGTTCGTTCCAGCTATCGGAGTGAATGATGTTGCCGTCTTTATAGGTCCAGGTGATCTTCTCGTAGCGCAGCTCAATCTGTTCCAGATGGTTGTGCTTCTCGTAGGCGGGGTTTTTGATGTCGTGCATCAGGGGATTCACTTTCACCACCTTGACGTTCTCAAGTTTGGTATTGAAATACTCCACTTCCTGGCCGGCATCGTTGATTCGGTACCACTTGAACTCAGCGGATTTCAGGGTCTGGCCGGTGGTCACTGCCTTGTACAGGTAGGGGCTGGAGGAGTCGATCTCCTTGGTGAACAGGAACGGCGTATGAATACGCGTGCCGGTCAGTTTGCCGGTGTTGTTATCGGTCGGGATGTACAGGTTATGCTCCTGGGCCACCACTTCGATACTGCCTTCACGATCCTGAACGTCGACAGACCCTTTAATGTCCGCGCCGCCGTCGTCTTTCAGCCAAAGATAAACAGGAATTGCCATGGAATTACTCTCCATTGTGTAGTGAAGCGCCATCATCCTGGGATGACGCAGAGGGTTGGTCCGGTAACCGGCAGGCGTCTACCTGCGGCACCAGACTGATTTCGACACGACGGTTCAGCGCACGGCCTTCCGGCGTATCGTTTGTTGCAATTGGTCGGCTTTCGCCATAGCCCTGAACGGCAAAGCAGCTGTCCGGCACGTCGCCGGTATCGCGCATCCAGTCGCGGACCGATTCCGCACGTTTCAGCGACAATAGCTGGTTGGCTTTTTCCTCACCCACGCTGTCGGTGTGACCCGCCACCACGATCAGCCACCCGGGCCTGGCCTTAATGTCCATCAGCGAGCTGACCAGCCGCTTTGTCGAACCAGGCTTCAGTACCCATTTCCCGGTATCGAATAGCGACATGCTGTCAAGGCGGATGACGTTCGGCGCGACGTGCTGCACCGGCCTGGGCGGAGGCGGAGGCGGCACGTAACCGCGAATCGCCTCCAGCAACGGCAGGCGAATCTGCTCCCCGTGATACAAGCCCAGACTCAGGCGCAGCGGGACGCCGTTACGCGCCCAGCTATCGAGCAGCGCGGCATCTTCACGCAGCACCCTGACAGCGCTGGCTTTTGGTCGATAATCATCCATCGCAATCCGCTCATAACGGGCAATATCGACGCCCACGCGCTGCAGCAGTTGTCGATTGTTCCAGCCACTGCTGAGCAGCGCGGCGACAGCCGCGAGGGTGAAAATCGCGAGCGCCGCGCGCCAGGCCCTGCCTCGTGGCGTGAGTCCCCGTCCCGCCGGTAACTGCGGCAGGATGAATTCCGGCAAAGCTGAAGCGTCCCCGGTGTCGCTCCCATCTGGCTGCCAGCCAGCTACCCGCGACAGGCCGCTATGTCGGGATAACCACGTCGTCCAGGCCGACGATGCCAGACTTCCAGGCAGCGAGGGCCCGAGGCCCCACAGCACGGCCGCAGGGGTCAGAGGTGGCAGGTCGGTATTCTCTTCCGTCAACACGGCATGGACGTGCTGTTCAGACCAGCCCATCAGGCTGTTCATCAGCACCTGCTGCTCCAGCGCGGCCGCCCCACCGGCGCTTACCCAGGCCGGTACGGAACAGGGGGCGCAGGAGGGCTGCCAGACTTTCACCGCTTCACCCGGTATCGCCGCCTGCCACAACAGGTCGCGACTCATCACGCTGCCCACCTGCCCCTGCAGCGCCAGCGGTACGGCATACCCCGTCTGCTGGCGCAGCTGGCTGAGTTGCCAGCGCAGGGCCAGCAGAGCGCTGGTCAGCGCATCGCTTTGCGCATGCCGCTGCGGGCAGACGCAGAGCAGCACCGACAGCTGAGGCCCCCATTCCGGCCGCTGGCTCAATACCTGGCGCGCGACCTGCTGCAGCTCCTCCGTCTTTTCAACGCGGATCCAGCAGCCCTGTTTGACGACTCGCACCGGTGACGCTGGCGGCCAGACACACGGCAGGTCGCCGCAAACGAGGACCACCGGCTGGCGATAAGCGCCCTCCGGGAGAGGGGCCAGGGTTGATGCGACGTTACGTCCGGTACGACGACTGGCGATGCGCCAGATCCCGATGATCAGGGCCAGCGTGACCAGCAGAATGAGCCACGCCCCCCAGCGGGGAACCGGCAAAAATAGCAGGCACACCAGCGCACTCAGCAGACTGGCCCACAGCGCCAGCCCACGCTGCTGCGCGGGGCTCATTTCACCTCCCCCGGTAACAAGGTCAGCAGCAGGTGATCGAGCCAGTGGTTGAGCCCCCACCACAGGGCGAGTACCACCACCACGCTCAGGCCAATACGTACCGGCCATGGGGCCAGCCAGCCGCTTATCCCCAGACGGGCGCGACTCTCTACCAGTACGGGAGCGGTAGCCGGGCACTGAAAAGGAGGAACACGCTCACCGAGCGCGTTGACCAGCTTCAGGCGCTCGGGGTCGTGGAGGGAGCGAAAGCTGCCAATAAAACCCAGCAGCATCACCCGCTGAAAACAGGTGACCACGGCCAGGTTGGGCGCCGGTTCACGCAACACATCACGCATCCGCTCGCACAGGGTGTCGCCGGCGTCCATGGTGCCGAGGAAGTGCCCCTGCAGCGGAATGTCATACCACTGCAGGCAGGCCTCATCCTCCACGCCGCGCCCTTTCACGGCTTCATCGAGCAGCGCGCACTGGGCGGTGAGAATATGCTGACAGCTGGCGTCATCAAGCCCGCTCGCCTTCAGCTCATGTTGCACGCGCTCGACATCAGCAATACAGCGCTGCCATAGCGTGAACCCTTCCTCATCGCGGAACTGCGGGCCGTGGCGCAGGCTGATAACCTGCAGCCAGGTGTTCTGCAGCAGCGCATCAATATCAATGGACGCGGCGTTGCCGCGTTTAGGCTCATTCACGTTCGTAGTACCGCAAAAAGTTCAAGTTCAGGCTCACCGAGCATCCCCGGGACGTAAAACATACAGGTGCCGCTCTGCAGCATTTCCGTTGCCAGAGGGTGGGACACATCGAGGCTGAAATACTGATTTTCCAGACGCAGCGGGATCGCCGCCGGCACATGACGCAATGGCGTGAGGGGCACCCCTGTCCGCGAGGAGTTGACGATGGCTTTGACATGATCCGGACTGCCCACTTTGCACTGGCGCGGAAACTGCTCCTGCAGTTGGGCGACCGGTACCGACGAACGAACCGACAGGTAGTAATCAGCCCCTTCCCGCAGCCGGGCATCGTGCAGACGCGCCTGCCAGAAGTGCAGCCGGACATCATGCTCCAGGGCAATCGCCACCACCCGCGATGGCAGGCTCGCCTCCAGCAGGTCGCTCAGTAAATCAAACAGCGGCGGAAAAACCGCGTTCAGCTGGTCATGCTGATAGATCGGGACGGCATTCGCCTGATGGGTGAGCGAAAAGGTCAGCAGGCTACCAGCCAGGCGCGCCAGCTCCGGGTAGAGGCGTTCCGGCGGGCTTTGCCGGTAACGCAGAAAGTACCCCAGCACCGGTTCGGCGCTGTTCAGCGCATTCAGCAACCAGAACAGAGAGACATCGGCTACGGCAAAATCAGCCATCCGTTCATTGCTTTCGCGACGCATGGCCATCAGGCGCGTCAGACGAGCCCGGAGCTGGACGAGCAGCTGTTCAAGCTGCGTCGCCAGCCAGCGGCTGCCCTGGATCTGCAGCAGCGGCGGGAGAAACGTCTCGTCGATAAGCCAGGCCCCCTGCGAGTCCCGCTGCAGGCGAACAAGCGGACAGGTCAGGTAATCGCTGTTGTCCTGGTGGGCGAAGCGGAGGGTCAGCTCCGGCTGTATGACGGCAATCTGCCGGGTATCATCCCCAAACTGGTTACGGACATCGCGCCAGCGCTGCCGGAAGCGCACCGGCCTTTCGGCCACCTCCTCCGGCTTCAGACAGTTGCCGCCATTCGCCTGCATCAGGGGCAGCGCCAGCACGATCACCGCCTCGCCGGACGCGCCGTCCAGCGACAGCGCGGACGGCAGCGCATCGGCATTGTCCGTATCAATCATCGTGCCATCCTGGAACCGGACCTGCAGCCTGTGAGCCTGCAGGCGGCCCAGTTTGAGCATCTCTGGTTCGAAGGTCGCCTCAACCACTCCCCAGGGGTGGTTAAGACCCATCCGGGCAATCACTTCCGCAGTCCAGGCTGCATACGCAGCCTGCTGTTGAAAATGCTGAGGCGACACCATAATGCCCCGGCCCCACAACGGACGTTCCGTTTTCATCATCGTCCGAACCTACGCCTTCGCCTTTGGCATCTGGCTAACCAGCGACAGATTGACGTCCATCCCCTCGACCTGGAAGTGCGGCACCGCGTACAGCTTCACGCGGAAGAAGCCCGGGTTATCCTCGATATCTTCCACCACCACGCTGGCATCGCGCAGCGGATGGGAGGCCTGCAGCTCGTCGCCGGGGTCGGTCATTTCGGTCACCAGGCTCCGCACCCAGGTGTTCAGCTCCAGCTCCAGCAGACGCCGGTCCTTGGTGGTGCCGATATTTTCGCGCTGGATCATCTTCAGGTAGTGCGCGATGCGTGACAGCAGGAAGATATAAGGCAGACGCGCGTTGATACGGCTGTTGGCGGTGGCGTCGGCGGTATCGTACAGCGCCGGTTTCTGCGCGGAGTTGGCCGAGAAGAAGCAGGCGTAATCGCGATTTTTGTAGTACGACAGCGGGATAAAGCCCAGGCTGGCGAACTCAAACTCCCGCGTTTCCGGGATCATCACCTCGGAAGGAATTTTCACCTGGTTGCCGGTGCCCAGATCGTACAGATGGATGGGCAAATCTTTCACCGCGCCGCCCGCCTGCGGACCGCGAATTTGCACACACCAGCCGTTATTGACAAAGCTCTTCACCATATTGGAAGCGAAGGAGAACGCCGCGCTGGTCCAGAGATACTTTTCGTGGTCCGGGCCCTTCACCTGCTCGACATAGTTGAAGCTGCGCACCGGCACAGTGTCCGGGCCGTACGGCAGACGACCCAGCACGCGCGGCATCACCAGGCCGATGTAGCGGGCATCGTCGGTTTCACGAAACGCCTTCCAGCGAATATATTCCGCGCGATCGAAGTAGTTGCCGATATCCTTAATGGCAGCCACCTCTTCCATGGTCTCTTTCAGGAAGAAGGCCGGGCCGACGGCGCCGATAAACGGCATATGGGCGGCCGCAGAAACCCGGGAGATATTGCGCAGCAGCGCCACATCCTGCGGGCTGGCGTCGAACTCATAGGCCGAGATCACCGAGCCAATCGGCTCGCCGCCGGGAGTGTCATACTCCGCGGTATAGGTGTGCCAGTAGAGGCCGCTCTGGATAAGCTCCGGCGCGTCCTCAAAGTCCTGGCGCAGATCGTCTTTGGCGACGTCGAGGATCTCCGTTTTGACGTTCTGCCGATAGTCGGTGTTGTCCACCAGCTGTTTGAGGCCGCGCCACAGGGATTCGACCTGCTGAAACTCCTGATGGTGCATCACCGCGTCCAGCTGACGGCTTATCTGGAAATCCAGCTCGGCGATATGGTGGTCAATCAGCGTTTTGTCGAGCTTTTCCACCCGCTGACCGGACTGACGGATGCGTTCCATAAACACCTGCATCGCCGCGGTGAGACGCTCCGCCGCCGGCGCCTCGGAGAGCGCGGCATCGTCCAGAAAGTCGTTGATATCCCCGAGCCGAGACGCCGGGGTGAGATTAATTTTTTCAAACAGCGAGGCGTAAACGCCCTCGCCCGCCCTGTTTTCCTGCAGCGTGGTTTGCCCCTGAATAGGGGCGTTTTCTGTGGTAACAGACATTAGCATTTTCCCGGTTAATCCATTAACAGACTTGCCCCGCACTTATTTCGGGGCAAGCGCACTCATTTCGTCGCGTAATTCCTGGGACAGCGCCGGATCTTTCAGGATTGCCTCAAGCTCTTTTCTGAAAGTTGCGTTATCGAGCAGATTGGATTTGAGATCGCGTAATAAATTACGCATCGCCAGCATGGCACGGAGTTGCGGAATTTGCCGGGCAACCTGCTCCGGTTCAAAATCTTTGATGTCGGTAAAACGCAGTCTGACGTTCTCCTCTTCGCCATTGCCGGCCAGCGTATTCGGCACCGAGAGGTTAACTTCCGGGCTAAATTCCGAAAGTACGCTGTTAAAGTTATTTTTATTGACGTTGATTTTTTCTCTTTCCGATAAAGGCCGGTTTTCCTTACCATGACTAAAATCGCCAATGGTAAGCAGTTTGAGCGGCAGTTCGACCTTCTTTTGCGCGCCGCCGGTATGAAGAGATAATTTGAGATTAATGCGCGCCCTGGGGACTTCATTCTGGAACGTATCAGCCATAGCAGTTCCTTTCCTTAAGGAATAATTATTGAAGATATATTGATGTGAAACGTGACGATGATAAAGCAAAAATGGATTAGCGATCAACTTAACCACCTAATAATTATATTTATTCATAAACATCCCCTTTCACCACGAAAATAAAAGCACCATGAATATCAATATTTAAAATATGAAACAGCCGTCAATGATAAATTCAATAAATAATGCACCAAAGGAATGTTTGCAAAGGATACTATAAGGCGGGCTAAAACATTAAGCGGATGAATAAAGGAAACCATAGAGACGACCGGGGCAATATAATTCGCTCATTATGCAAATTTAGCGTAACAACGCAATAAATTACTCAGAGGGATAATATCTGGCTTCCATCCGATTGCCCCTTCGCGGCGGACGCTTAATAGTGCAGGCGCGAAATCTAAACGGTAACAATATTCTTCTGCTCCCCTTACTCCCCACAAACCGATTTTTTGCGGATAACGAGCCACAGCGCGATGTCGGACAAAGTTGTCGTTAGCAAAAAAACATGAGCCCGGTTACAAGACGCACACGACACCGTCGTCGGCATCCTGAACGGTTCGCATTCTGCAAGTCGCCAGGCTATATCTAAGACACCTTTCGCCCACAACGAGACACAAAGATGAGCAAGAAAATCCTAATGCTGGTCGGCGATTATGCCGAAGATTACGAAACAATGGTTCCTTTTCAGGCGCTGCAGATGATTGGCCACCAGGTCGATGCCGTCTGCCCGGATAAAGCCGCTGGCGACTATGTCATGACCGCAATCCATGACTTTGACGGCGCCCAGACTTATAGCGAAAAGCCGGGCCATCGCTTCACGCTGAACGCTGACTTCGCCGCAGTAAAGGCCGAGAACTACGATGCGCTAGTGATCCCCGGCGGCCGGGCGCCGGAGTATCTGCGCCTGAACGAGGAGGTTATTAAACTGGTACAGGCATTCGACGCCGCGCGTAAACCTATCGCCGCCGTCTGCCACGGCCCGCAGCTGCTGGCCGCCGCCGGTATTCTGCAGGGCCGCACCTGCAGCGCCTATCCCGCCTGCGCCCCGGAAGTGCGTTTGAGCGGCGGGCACTATGCGGATGTTGGTATCGACCAGGCGCATGTGGACGGTAACCTGGTTACCGCCCCCGCCTGGCCGGCTCATCCACAGTGGCTGGCGAAATTCGCCGCCCTGCTGGCGGAATAACCATACTGAGCCGGCGTTTTTGTTGAGCCACCCGCTCCCCTGCGGGAATCTATGCCTCAGCGCGGTGTTTAGTCTCGGGTAAACGCGCTGTTGTAAGTTATACCGATGGCGGGGATGCGCCACGATTTACCGCTTATCTTCAGGGGCCGGTTAAAAAACCAGCCCCTGAAAGATTTATCGCTGCCCTGACGGGCATCATCAATTCAGCAACGCGATCTGCTTGACCACTATTTCATTGATTTTATAGATTATTTCAGGAGTTACGCGTTCTTTGATATCGCGGTCAACAAATACCCGAATGCAATATTTGATGATTTGATACTGATTTAACTTATCACCACATTCAATTAACGGTTTTATTTCGTAGCGGTTCTTAAGATCTTTCACCAAAAGCTTAACTTCGGTTTTATCCAGGTCTTTAAAGGCGCAGTCGGAGACAATATCAACGGCAAATTCATGTGGTTTGAAATGAGGCTGTAATACAGAAGTCAATAACCCGGTGAGTTGACTCTTCCACGCCTTATTTTCCTTGTCAGCGATGTTAGCTTTATACACAGAGTGTTTGGCCTCATAGACCTTCGACCATGGGTGTCGGTTAATAATGTCATCAAGTATTTTTTTATTAACCGCCTCGGTATCGCTGATATCTATCCATTCACCAACCTTGTCATTCAAAAAATAATCATCACTGCACGCCAAATAAAACTCCTTCAGCGCGTCGATGAAGCTTTCATCGCTATGGTCAACGATACGGTCGGTAACGTCAGCGATAATGACATTTTGTGGATCCTTGCTTTGCATAATCTCACATAATGTGCTCAACATCGTCGCAAAGGCGCGGTTTGTTTTATGGTAATACACCTGCGAGAAAAGGCTGGAGCGCGCCCCAATAAACTCAGCGATCGAATCAATCCCACTCTCTTTGTAAGCAAGGTACAATTTTCCCTGTTCCTCGACCGGGACAATTGACATAAACAAGCGATTGTAATCGTAGATGCCACACTTGACGCCGGAGAAATAGCCATCTCTGAGCAAGTAATCCATCCGGTCGGCATCGATCGGACAGGAAGAGATGATCGAGGTCATTAACGGCAGGATATCTGTTGCCTTTCCATTAATTTCCTCAATGATCTGTTGGTCACCGTATCTTTTTTCGATGATTTTTAAAACATTTTCGATATTTATTTCGTCATCGACCTTACCTTGTTTTCTCAGATCATGATAAATCATCAGGCTGAACAACAGCGAAAGCTGTTCATGTTCAACTTTCTGTTCTGGCTTGCTTAATACATCAATGATTGAATGGTAGGCCGTGGGGAGAACATCGGAGAATTCGTGCTTACCAGGCATAAAACTCTCAAACTGGTGGGATACCGGCCCGTGCCCGATGTCATGCATCAGGGCAGCGAGTCTCAACTCCTGAATGTTGTGTTTTGGTATCTGATCGATATGACCAAACACATGGCCATCATCATATTTCTTTTGATACCGTATCGCATTCAGGCGTAAATTATTGAGTATTTCACTTGATAAATGCAGCACCCCGAGAGAGTGTTCGAAGCGGCTGTGCACCGCAGAGGGAAACACCTTATATAAAAAAGAGTTCTGTTTAATGTTGCGTAAGCGCTGGAAAAGGGGGTGATTGATAAAGGCAATCTCGAGTGTCGTCAAACGAATAGTGCCGTGAATGGGATCAAGGATCTTACTGGTCAATTCATTTTCAAAATCCATATCTTAAATCCTTTCATACGTGCATTAAATATATTTAGCATATTGACTGTTTATTCAACAATAATCTTGCGCATTCAGGCAATAAGGTCAATCACTAATATTTAACGAGCAACGCGGCAGATCATTATTTCCTTATCTCTCCACAGCGTCGCGCTATATCGGCATCCACTGACATATCGATTGACTACGGATGAAAACAGCCCCGGTTTTCTTCGCTCAGATGCGCATTCCCCCGGAAACCTCAATGCGCTGGGCATTCACCCAGCGATGATCATCGGATAACAGCGAGGCGATCATCGGCCCGATATCCTCTGGCAGGCCAGGTCGGCCCAGCGCCGTCATGTTCGCTACCGCCTGAGCGACCTGCGGGTTATCCCGCACCACCCCGTCGCTGAAATCGGTGGCGATGGCGCCGGGCGCCACGCAGTTCACCGTGATCCCGCGACTGCCCAGCTCAAACGCCATATAGCGAGTCAGGGTTTCCACCGCGGATTTCATGATCGCATAGGGCGCCCGGTTCGCCATCACGATGCGGGTGAGGCCGGACGAGACATTCACTATTCGCCCGCCATCGGCCAGCAGCGGCAATAGTTTTTGGCTGAGGAAAAAAACGCTCTTCACGTGGATGCGATACAGCGCATCGAATTCCGCTTCCGTGGCGTTAATAAATCCCATGCCGCTGGCGTTACCGGCATTATTGACCAGATAATCAAATTTATCGGCACCCAGCTCCGTCAGCGCGCCCTGAAAAGCGCTAACAAATGCGTCAAAGGTATCGATTTCGCCGGCGCTGAAAGGCAACGCGATCGCCCGGGCGCCCAGTGCTTCAACCCGTGTAACCACCTCGTTCGCCTCGGCAAGACGCGTTTTGTAGGTCAGTACTACATTTACGCCGCGCTGTGCCAGCGCTTCGACGGTCGCGCGTCCCAGGCCGCGGCTGCCGCCTGTCACCAGGGCGATTTTTGCGCTATTGTTCATGTTTTCTCCTTTTCTCTCTGCTGAAAACATGAGCGATTATAAGCCCCTGAATGCCGACGATAAGACCGCGTTGGGCGACAGGATAGTTTTGCCAGCTGGAACAATGTCATGGATAAACTGGATACTCTGACCTTGTTTGTGCGCATCGTCGAACGGGGCTCATTCAGTGCCGCCGCCGCGGATCTGGGGGTTTCCCGGCCAGTAGCGACCGCGGCTATTAAAGCGTTGGAGGTCAGTCTCGGGGCGCGGCTGCTACATCGTACCACCCGGCACGTACGGCCGACGGCAGAAGGCTCGCTGTATTATCAGCGCTGCGTGTCCATTCTGGCGGCCCTTGAGGAGGCCAACCGCAGCGCCGGGGGGAGCATCTCCGGCACCATTCGGGTAGACGTGGCGGGCAACCTGGCGCGGACCCTGCTGCTGCCCGCGCTGCCGCAGTTTCTCGCCCGCTACCCGGACATTACGCTGCAGATCGGCGAAAGCGAGCGTGACGTCGATCTGGTTCGCGAGGGAGTCGACTGCGTCATTCGCGGCGGCCATCTCCCCGACAGCGAGATGATCTGCCGGCCGCTCGCTGGGTTGCAGGAGATCACCTGCGCCAGCCCGACCTATCTCGCCCGGTACGGCACCCCGCATACGATTGAAGGACTGACGGGCCACGTGATGATCGGGTTTGTTTCATCGCGCACGCAACGTACCTTGCCGCTGAGCTTTACCCAGGATGGCCGTCAGAGCGAGGTCAGTTTGCCCTGTCGGTTGCTGACTTCCGATGCCGACGTCGGCGCCGAAGCGGCAAGGCTTGGCTTTGGCCTGTATCAGGCCCCCTTGCCCCGCCTTGAGGCCGATCTGGCGTCGGGCGCGTTAACGGAAGTGCTCGCCGATTTTCGCCCTGCGCCGCTGCCGCTCTCCCTGCTCTATCCCAGTAATCGGCAGCTCTCTGCCCGGGTACAGGTATTTATCGACTGGGTGACGGCGCTGATGAAGCCTCCCCTGGCGCAGCAGGCATCCGGAAGGCTAAAATAACGTTTGCTATTATTCACGGCACGTGCGTTAATCGTTGAGTCGATTTACCAGACAAAAAGTTATTATCTGAGTACGTGTTCTCATCTCCAGGCGTTATCCCTGATACCACCTTCCTTTGAGCAGTCCCGTTAGTAGTTTGCTTTTTCTGTAAACAGGCCCTGTCAGATCCTTGTCGACTCCTTAAAAAGTCCGCCATCTGACACAAAACCCGGCTTACCACCAACTAAAATCAGCCGCGTTAATTTTCCTGAAACGACCATTGTCTTTTCAACAGAACATCACCCATACAAGGTTTACATTATGATCGAACATATCCATTTTAGATGCCCATGCTGCCATGGCTCCCAGTACAGAACGTCCCAGTTTGACGTCACTGAAAAAAACCCTTTTGGTGCGAAATGCATTTTCTGCAAATCAGCCATGATGACATTAGATACCATCCGTCCTCATCACCTTGGCGTGCACTCCGCTGCCCAAGCACAGCAATAAGATGATGAAGCCGGTGAACGCGGGTGGGGAAATTCCCCCGGTGATTCACCCGGGGGCAACGTCTGTTCCCTCACCCGCAGCGATCGTCGGTGGCATGGCTTAGGCGGGTATCAGGCAACGCTTCTATCAGGGTAGTCACATTCTCCCCGGCGCCAGTTTCCACATTAAAATAGTCCACCGCACGCAGAATAAGCCGCAAGCCTCTGCCGCCTTCCGCTAACGGATCGACATCAAAGTGCTCATCGTTACGCGCCAGCGCCAGGCGTTCGGCAGGAAAGATCTCTCCCGCATCGATAAAGCGCAGCGTCACGCGGTCATTGGTAGCGAATATTTCCCGGGAGACTGCCGCTTTAAAGGCCACTGCGACGGAAGCATCCAACCGACATGTCACCGGCCAGAGGATCAACTGTCACCAGTCAACTGCCCGTGACGATCGACTACCGCATTGACAACCATCGCGGCAAACGCGTGGGCGCTAACCATCATACTGAACCCGTCGCCGCAGCGCAGGCGAGGAGATGGATATCGAATCAGCCGATGCCGCAATCAGTCGTGGATTTTCACCCCCAGACATCCGCGAACGAACTCAGGGTTGAAGTGTTTTACCGCTTCGCCAACATAGCCTAAATCCAGGGCGCTGATTTGCGCCATTTCGTTATCTGTTAATACGAAATCCCAGATAGCAAAATTTTCTTCAATGCGCTCCTGGCGGGTGGATTTAGGGATCACCGTGACGCCACGCTGCACGTTCCAGCGCAGAACAACCTGCGCAATGGTTTTCTGGTGCGCATCGGCGATCCCCCGAAGCAATGCATCTTGATACGGATTATGTCTGCCACCGCCTAACGGCGCCCACGCTTCAGGCTGAACGTGATAATGCTTCATGGCTTCCAGCGCCGCGGGCTGCGCGAAATAAGGATGCAGTTCAACCTGGTTCACCATTGGTTTAATTCTGACAGTTTCGCAGAAGTTAGCTAACACATGGGGGTAAAAATTGGAGACGCCGATCGCTTTCAGGGTACCGGCCTCATAGGCCTCTTCCAGCGCACGCCAGGCGCTGAAATAATCGCCCATCGCCTGATGTAGCAAATAAAGATCAAAGTATTCCAGGCCCGATTTTTTTAATGACGCGGCAATCCCGGCTTTCGCCATCCCGGTGTTGGCCATGTCCTGGACCCACAGTTTGGAGGTAATAAACAGCGCCTCGCGGGTACACAAACCTTCGGCGATGGCTTCGCGCACGGCCTCACCCACCGCATCTTCATTATCGTAGACGGCAGCGGTATCGATGAGGCGATAACCGGTGCGAATGGCGTTCAACACCGCCTGCTTACACTCCGCTTTATCGGTCACCTTGAAAACGCCGAAACCCAGCATCGGCATTTTGCGAGCGTTACTTAATACTGAATATTCCACGGTGAAGCTCCCCTCTTGTTAAAACACCATGGTAAGACAGGAACGCGGTCACGATTAGCCTGTCATTCCTGATTTGACTTATGCATTCAATTCATTAATCGCAGTGCGCTGAGATGATCTGATTTTGACAGAGAGCAGAAAAGTCACCCCTGCCGCGCCCAGCAGTAACAGACCGCTCAGTGCAAAAGTGCTGTGCCATCCCAGACTATCAAACACCAGGCCGCCTACCGTTGACCCGAGGGCTATCGATAGCTGGATCACGGCGACCATCAGCCCGCCGCCCGTCTCCGCATCCTCGGGCAGCGTCCGCGCAATCCATGTCCACCAGCCGGTGGGCGCCGCCGTCACCAGCAGGCCCCACAGGCTTAACAGTACGGCGACCGATCCCGTGTGGTGTCCGGCCAGCAGAAGCGTTCCGGCAATTGCGGCCATTAACAACGGGATAGCCACCAGCGTCGGATAAAATCGGGCATTCAGAACGGTCGTAATAAGCAGCGTGCCGATAAAACCGGCGATACCCATTGTCAGCAATATCAGGGACAGACCAGAAGGACTGACCTGGGTCACCGTCTCCAGAAACGGTCGCACATAGGTAAATAAGGTAAACTGTCCCATAAAGAACAGTCCGCAGGCCAGCAATCCCAGGGATAGCGTAGAAAGACGGAACAGACGCAGCACCGCTCCCTGCCGCTGTGGTGCGCGCGGACTTTTCATCGACGGCAGGCTAATGCATTGCCAGACGAAGGCCAGCACCGCCAGCGGGACAAGACATAAAAAGGCGCCGCGCCAGCCGACGGTGGCCCCCAGGTAGCTGCCCAGCGGCGCTGCCACAACGGTGGCCAGCGCGTTGCCGCCGTTAAAGATGGCCAGTGCGCGGGGGACCTGGCGTTGCGGCACCAGCCGAATGGCCGTTGCCGCCGACATCGACCAGAAGCCGCCGATGACGATCCCAATGAGCGCTCTGCCCAGCATATAAACCGGGAAACTGGACGCCAGGGCAATAATCACCCCAGAGGCTGCCATCAACGCCGTGAGCCCCAGCAGAAGCCATTTACGGTCCAGCGATCCGGTAAGACGGGATATCGTCAGGCTGGTCAGTACCGCCAGCGCGCCAGAAAGCGCAATGCCCTGACCGGCTAATCCCTCGGTAATGTGTAAATCACCCGCGATGGGTGTCAACAGACTGACCGGCATAAATTCTGAGGCAATGAGCACAAATACGCAGAGCGTCATCGCCAGGACGCCGCTCCAGTGTGCCCGGGTGTTATGTAATCCAGACATTATTTATCTCCGACAAAACAAAGCCGCCTGAAGGCGGCTTTGGGGATGTCTCCGGCACAGGAGAGCTATTGCAGGTTGGTTTTGAAAAATTGCGTGAATGTAGCAAAGGGAATTTTGCCCGCGACGTTGTCATAGAGATCGACGTGGTTTGCGCCAGGGACAATCACCAGCGCTTTCTCTGAGCTGCCGATGGCCTTAAAGGCATCTTCGGCAAAATAGCGTGAATGGGCTTTTTCGCCGGTCACGATAAGCGTCGGAATAGTCACTTCGCTGGCGTAACTCAGCAGCGGCATATTCATAAACGACAGCGGCATCGTCGCATTCCAGGCCCCGGTTGAATTAACCGAACGCGGATGGAAACCACGCGGCATACGGTAATAATCGAAGAACTCTTTCAGGACCGGGTTGGGGTTGGCGGGCAAGGTTTCCGGCAAAATACGATCGGCAGCGCTGACGTTGCCCTTATCATCAACATAAATGTCATGCCCACCGGGGACGAAGGTGCCGTTTGCCGCATCTTTCCAGCGCTGCACGTTCAGATAGCGCAGTACGGCGCGACGATCGGCAGTGGTATAGCGGTCTTTGCCATCGCCCACTCCATGCCCCATCGCGCGGCTCATGTCATACATTACGCTGGTCGCCACCGCTTTGACGCGTGTATCCATCGCCGCGTCGTTCAGGGCCATACCGCCCCAGCCACAAATGCCGAGCAAACCGATACGGTTGCGATCCACCTCTTTTTGCAGGCCCAGAAAGTCCACCGCGGCACTAAAATCCTCGGTATTGATATCCGGTGAGGCCACGTTGCGTGGGTAGCCACCGCTTTCGCCCGTATACGATGGGTCAAACGCCAGGGTGACAAACCCCTGTTCGGCCAGCGTCTGGGCATACAGGCCGCTGGACTGCTCTTTTACCGCGCCGAAGGGACCGCTCACGGCAATAGCGGCCAGTTTGCGTTCACCGCGATCCTTCGGCAGGTAGAGATCGCCAACTAAGGTTATCCCGTAGCGGTTCTGGAAGGTCACCTTACGGTGATCCACTTTCGAACTCTCAGCAAAAGTTTTGTCCCATTTTTCAATCATTGAAACAGGCGCATTCGGGTTAGTTGTCTCAGCAGAGCTCATCGTTGTGACTCCAGTTAATGAGGCGCAAAGCAGCATGGCAGGTATCGCGGCTGTCAGTTTTTTGGTGAAAACCGTCATCAAAATTCCCCTAAATAAACGTGATCAATGCAAGTCTTCAGTAGACAACGCTGCTGTGCTTTGTTGTCGTGCGCTTAGTGTAGCCAGCAGTAATGGTTCTGATTAGAGGCTGAAAAATGCTAAAATTAATACCATATTGTTCTAAATGGCATCTGGGTGACGAGGCGGGAGAATGGCGAAACGGGAAAACTATAATGACCTCTATCTGTTTATGCAGGTTGTGCGGGAAGGCAGTTTTACCGCCGCAGCACAACGACTTGGCCTGGCGCAGTCCGGTGTAAGCCGTGCGGTTCGTGAACTTGAAGAGCGGCTGGGCGTTCAGCTTCTGGTGCGTACCACCCGCCGGTTGTCGCTCACTCAGGCGGGTGAGCAGCTCTATCACAATGTCGAATCCGGTTTCGACGCCTTAGATATGGGACTCGCCACGCTGGCCCACTATCGTCAAACGCCCTCCGGTACGGTACGCATCAATGCCAGCCAGCATGCCATTGATAAAGTCCTGCTGCCGAAGCTGGCAGTATTTAAACACCGCTATCCCGATATCAGACTGGAACTGATCAGCGAAAGCCGGTTTGTCGATATTATTGCGCAGCGATTCGATGCGGGCGTGCGTCTGGGCCCGGAAGTCGGGAGTGGCATGATTGCGGTACGCATTTCGCCCGATATGGAGATGGCGGTGGTGGGTACACCGGAACATTTTCGCCGCTACGGCTTTCCACAAACGCCCGCCGATTTAGTCGTCCACCCCTGCATCGCTTATCAGTTCGGCGACGGCAGCCTTTACGCCTGGGAACTTAATGTGGATGGCAAAAAAATTACCCACCCGCCTCAGGGACAGTGGGCTTTCGCCGATAGCTACATGGAGGCCAAAGCGGCGAGGCTCGGTCTGGGGCTGGCCTATGTCCCGGAAGAGCTGATTACCGACGATCTCGCCCAGGGCACGCTTATCCGGGTGCTCCAGCGTTATAGCCAGCGTCTGGAAGGTTCATTTCTCTATTACCCGCACCGCAATGTGTCGCCCGCGCTGAGAGCGGTCATTGATACATTGCGAATGTAGCAAAGGTCGCCTGGATCGTGTTTTGAACTGTGGCAAGAGGTACCTCTATCCGCACTAAATCAAGACTCAATATTCGCAACCTTACGTGAGTCAGCCTCCCTTTGGAACCTGCTTTTTTAATATATCGTTAGCATTTTCAATGGGAAAAAGGATATATCCTTCGTTTTTTTTACATTTTACAACTTCCACATTAATATTATTTCCTCTAATATAGATAACACGGTAACTATCAGATGTTTCAGCGAGATACCTCGCATCTTTCCCTAACTCTGGAATCGTCCAGTACTTATTATTGCATCGAAAAGAGCTTCTGGTATCATAAGAATAAACCTTTTTGGTCACAGCATTAAATAACCAACCTGCGCTACCCAAATAAGAAATATAACTAATGCTAAAAAAAACGCAAGATAAACAAAATATCGAATAATGGATCATCGGAGGCACTTTAATTTTTCTTATCCGGAATAAATCTGTTGTACCTTCTAAAATCATACACCCCACGTGGGAAGTAATCAAAAAAAATGGAATGGCAAACAAAATCGAGAATGACCAACTAATATAAGGAACTTTAGCGATATCAACATCAAAAAACTCTTTAACAAAACCATTTGCAATCATCTTAGAAAAAAACAATATAATCGAGAACACAATAAAAAGGATTTTATTTATTATTTTGACTATCTTTTCTTTTACTCTTGACATACACAAAAAATAATAATTAACAAGCAAGAAAGTAAAATAGCCTGTTGAAATGGCTAAGAGAGCAAGACCATAATTCAAATCACTCCCTGAAAATACTATCGAGCCTGAAACAAAAAAAACCAAGATTAGTACCATCGAGTCTGTAATAATTCTTTTTAGTTTACCTCTTCGTCTGGGAAAGACACCTTTTATTTTCTTTTTTTCCTTAGTTGCAAAGGTCGAAACAGAGTAGAAACTTATAATATATGTGGAAATTGATAACATACCAGTAAATGTTATGATGATGAATAGATCAGTTTCCGGATGCTTCCTGGCATAGATCAAACTAAACAGGATGGCCAGCAATAGATTAAAACCAATCACTAATAGCATAGGTATTGAGCGAAGTATATTTGCCATCATTAATTTCCTTCTTTAACAAATAATATTGCAGACAGTTATAACAGAAATAGTTTCCTCTCGTCTATTCTATGGTGCTACCTAACATACCGGACATATGAAATCAATGTACATTGTTAGTAATTCAGGATTACAGAAAACTGGTATTTTCACTTAAGTCGATCTTCGGTGCGACCAGTTACTGAACATATAATATGCAAAGAACAGCTTTTTTATATATCTCGAACATGAAATATTATTTATTTCTGGTTCATCATTATAGGAAAGACGATATTAATTTTTAAGATCTGGCATAGATTAAAGCACCAAATTCTCAATTGGCTAATTTACTTATTAATAAATAACTGGCGCGGCAAGACGCGCCAGCTCGGGGATCAGCGATGGTTGCCTGACATTATCAGGCAACCAGTACCGGTTAGTGCTTCACGATATACATGGTACGGCTGTAGGCCACATCTTCCGGGTTGGTGATCGGGTAGCCTTTCAGCCACGGCTTAATCAATCGGCCGTTAGTGTACTGGTAGATCGGCGCGATCGGCGCTTTGACCATAATGATCTTTTCCGCCGCGTTGTAATCGTCGTTACGCGCTTTGGCCGAATTCTCTACCGCCGCCTGGGCGAGGATTTTGTCGTACGCCGGATCGTTAAAGCGCGAGATATTGCCGCTGTGGGTGGAGGTCAGCAGCGACAGGAAGGTGGACGGCTCGTTGTAGTCCCCCACCCACGAAGCGCGGATCACGTCGAAATTGCCGGTGTTACGGCTGTCGATATAGGTTTTCCACTCCTGGTTCTGCAGCTTCACTTCCACGCCGAGGTTTTTCTTCCACATCGACGCCACCGCGATGGCAATTTTCTGGTGGTTCTCAGAGGTGTTATACAGCAGCGTCAGCTTCAGCGGACGATTCGGGCCATAGCCAGCGGCAGCCAGCAGGGCTTTCGCCTGGGCATTAAGCTCAGCCTGACTCATGCTCTCAAACTGTGACGGCTGGGGGGTGAAGCCCGCCGTCACGTCCGGCGTGAAGCGCCAGGCCGGTTTTTCCCCGGTCCCCAGTACTTTCTCCGCCATCACCCGGCGATCGATGGTCATGCTCAGCGCCAGCCGTACCCGCTCATCCGCCGTCGGCCCCTTTTGGGTATTGAAAGCGTAATAGTAGGTACCCAGCTGCGGCGGGGTATACACCTGCCCCGGAATATCCTTCAGCAGTTTCTGGTACATATTTTTCGGGAAAGACTCGGTGATATCGATATCCCCTGCAAGATAGCGCTTGGTGGCGGCGGACTCCTGGTTAATCGGCACAAAGGTGACCTGCTGGATCACCGTTTTGGCGTTATCCCAGTAGTGCGTGTTCGGCACCACCACCAGCTTCTCATTGACCACACGGTCTTTCAGAACATAGGCGCCGTTGCCCACCAGGCTGCCGGGTCGCGTCCAGTTCGCCCCGCTGTCGACATTCGCCTTTTGCACCGGATAGAAGGCAAAGCTGGCGGTCAGGTTGCTGAACCACGGCAGTGGTTTATCCAGCTGCACCCGCAGGGTGTGGGCGTCGACGGCGGTGACTCCCAGGGTCTCCGGCGCGGCTTTGCCGTCAATAATGTTCTGCGCGTTAGCGATCCCCGCCAGCGCCGCGAACCAGGCGAACGGCGAAGTGGTTTTCGGATCCACCAGACGCTGCCAGCTATAGACGAAATCTTCGGCGGTAACCGGCGTGCCGTCGGACCAGCGGGCGTTATCACGCAGGGTAAAGGTCCAGACGCGGTTATCGTTGCTCTGCCAGCGGGTCGCTACGCCTGGAACCAGGTTGCCTTTCGCATCCTGATTGACTAAACCTTCAAACAGATCGCGGATCACCTGGATTTCCGGCAGGCCCACCGCTTTGGCGGGATCTAACGAGGCGGGTTCATCTTTGATATGGCGCACTAACAGCTGTTTTTCCGCCAGTACCGTGCCCGGAGGTACGTCAGCCGCCCAGGCCAGAGAAGATACGCTGGCTAACCACAGCGCGCCGCATGTCAAAGCGACAGGATACTTCATAAGATCCCCTTTAAAATGAAAAAAATACCGCCAACAGAGCGATAATTATTTGTTTCATCACCTGAAATTGCAAACGACATATGATAGAAAATTGATGTGCCGTCGGATTTCACGCCTCAGGGAATGGGTTTGATCCCGATACGCTTTTCGCCAACACTAAATAATAACGACACACAGGAAGCCCTATGTCTATTTCACGTCCTCGCCCGCAGCGCGGCGACTTTCCGCCGGGAACCCGGCAGTATGGCAGCTCGGAACTGGGCGCGCCCCTGCTGTGGTTTCCTGCGCCGCAGGCCGACAGCCGTAGCGGGCTGATTATTGCCGGTACCCACGGTGATGAGAATTCGTCGATTGTGACCCTCTCCTGCGCCCTGCGCACCCTGAAACCCGAGCTACGCCGCCACCACGTGGTGCTGACGGTCAATCCTGACGGCTGTCAGCTCGGGCTGCGCGCCAATGCCCGCGGCGTTGACCTCAACCGTAACTTTCCAGCAGCCAACTGGAAGCAAGGGGAAACGGTTTACCGCTGGAATAGCGCGGCGGCGGAGCGCGACGTGGTGCTGTTGACCGGCGAGCAGCCGGGTTCGGAACGGGAGACCGAGGCCCTGTGTCAGTTGATCCATCAGATTCATCCGGCGTGGGTGGTCTCCTTTCACGATCCGCTGGCCTGTATCGAAGATCCGGGCCACAGCCCGCTGGGTCGCTGGCTGGCCGACGCCTTCTCCCTGCCGCTGGTGGGCAGCGTGGGCTACGACACGCCGGGCTCCTTTGGCAGCTGGTGCGCCGATATCGGACTCCCCTGCATAACCGCCGAGTTCCCACCGGTCTCCGCCGACGAGGCAACGGAGCGTTACCTGCCGGCGATGACCGATCTGCTGCGCTGGCAGGCTTAAAGATGAAGCACGCCGGTGCTGAACCGCAGCGCCGGCTCAACGTCCACCGCCAGCCATGTCGGGCCGTCGAGGTCAGCGAAGCGCGCCAGCGGCGCCAGAGGGAGCGCGGCGGCGATCCCGCGCGAGGTGCAGAGCATACAGCCCAGCATCCGTTCAAATTCCTGCCGTTCCGCCTCCCCGGCCAGAGCCAGCGCTTCGGTCAGGCCGCCCGTTTTATCCAGTTTGATATTGATCATCTCATAGCGCCCGCGCAGCCGCGGCAGGCTCTCCCGGGTGTGGCAGCTCTCGTCGGCGCAAATCGGCAGCGGATGAACGAAGTTTTCCAGCGCCGAGTCGTCGTCGGCGGGGAGCGGCTGCTCAAGCATCGCCACACCGAGGTCCGCCAGCAGCTGACAGCGCGCCGCCAGCCCCTCGCTGTGCCAGGACTCATTGGCGTCAACAATCAGCGTAGCCTCCGGCGCCGCCTGGCGGATAGCGATTAGCCGCTCGCTGATCAGTCGATCGTCGAGCTTCACCTTCAACAGCTGGGCCCCTGCCTGCCACAGCGCCGCGGCGCTGGCCGCCATCTGATCCGGCGTGCCAATGACCACCGTCTGGGCGGTAATCACCCGGTTAGGCAACGCCACGCCCAACAGCTGGGCCAAGGTTTTGCCTTCGCGCCGGGCCTGCAGATCCCATAGCGCGCAGTCAATGGCATTGCGGGCGGCGCCTGCCGGCAGCAGCCGCTGCAGCTGTTCGCGGGTAAGCCCCGCCTCCAGTTGCTCGCCGATCGCCATCACCTGGGCCATGACCGAGGCGATGCTCTCGCCATAGCGGGGATAGGGTGTGCATTCGCCTACCCCTTTCACGCCGTCCTCTTCCAGTTCCACTACCACCACTTTTGCCTCGCTGCGGCTACCGCGGGCGATCACAAAAGGGGTATGGAGCGGCCAGGCTTCCTCATACACTCGCACGTTACGCATTCCCTTGTCCTCTCTGGTAAATGTTAAATAGGGTTTGCCGTGTAGCTGGCGGATGTCATACACTACTCGCGACGTTAACTATATGTAAACAGGAAGATAACCATGTCACAAACCGTGCATTTCCAGGGCAACCCCGTTTCTGTTCAGGGCACCATTCCGCAGGCAGGCGCTAAAGCGCAGCCGTTTACGCTGGTCGCCAAAGATCTCTCTGACGTCGCGCTGAGCCAGTACGCCGGCAAACGTAAAGTACTGAATATTTTCCCGAGCATTGATACCGGCGTGTGTGCCGCATCAGTGCGTAAATTCAACCAGCTGGCCGCTGAACTGGACAACACCGTAGTGCTGTGCATTTCCGCTGACCTGCCGTTCGCCCAGTCCCGCTTCTGCGGCGCGGAAGGCCTGAGCAACGTGGTCACCCTGTCCACGCTGCGCGGCGCGTCCTTCCTCGCTGACTACGGCGTCGCCATCGCCACCGGTCCGCTGGCTGGCCTGGCTGCGCGTGCGGTGGTCGTAATCGATGAAAACGATCAGGTCGTCTACAGCCAGCTGGTGAACGAAATCACCGAAGAGCCGGACTACGACGCCGCGCTGGCCGCCCTGAAAGCCTGATAACAGATTGCCCGGGCGCATCGCGCTCGCGGACATTCGATCTGCCCAGCCCTCGCTCTGCGAGGGCTTTTTATTGCCGCGGCGCATAGCGGGAGATAGCCCGCGCCATCGCCGGGCCGGTCAGCAAAATGGTAAACAGCCGCAGCGTCTGTAGCGCCATAATAAACGACATGTCCGCCCGGGTGCCGGCGGCGATAATCGCCACCGTGTCCAGCCCGCCGGGGCTGGTGGCCAGATAGGCGGTCATAAAGTCCATCTGCAGAATATGGGTCAGGGCAAGGGCCATCAGGGCGCACATAAGGATCAGTCCGATGATGGAGGCGATAATCTGCGGCAGCGTCTTGAGGGCCAGCAGAAAAATGGCTTTATTAAACTGGAGCCCCACCGTCCAGCCCAGCACCGCATAGGCCATCGCCAGCAGCCACTCCGGCAGCTCCAGCATCAGCCAGCCGCCGCCCTGGGCCAGCGCGCCAAGCAGCATCGGCAGCAGCATGGCCCCGGAGGGGATGCGCAGCCGCATGCCCAGCCAACAGGCCACCGCCGTCAGCAGCAGCGTGAAAGGGAAATTCAGGGTCAACGATGGAAACCAGACAATATCCTGAGTCATTTCCTGTGCTTCATTGCCCAGGGCATAGCGCACCACCAGCGCCGCCGCGCCGACGACAAACAGCACCCGCAGATACTGCATCAGCGCCACCAGCCGCACATCGGCCCCGTACTCCTGGGCCATCACCACCATTGCCGACGCGCCGCCGGGAGAGCTTCCCCAGGCGCCAGTGGCGCCCGGCAACGCGCTGTAGCGGACCAGCAGCCAGCCGGTAAGGCCGCTTATCGCCAGGGTGGTCAACAGGATCGCCAGCACCAGCGCCCAGTTGTTGAACAGCACGCCAAAAACAGAGGGATTAATCGCCCGGGCGATCATGCAGCCGACAATGGCCTGCGCCGCCAGATAACAGGGGCGAGGGATGCTCAGCTTCACCCCGCGCAGGCTCAAAATGAGACCGGCGATCAGCGGCCCCAGCAGCAGCGCTGCCGGCAGGTGTATTCGTAACAGCAGCGAGGAAAAGAGAACAGAGAGCAGCAGCAATATCAGCCAGTGCCCGATCGCGCGACGCGACGCCAAGATGCACCACCCCGGAAAAAGGATTAAAAAACCAGTATATACAGGTTTGGCCCGCTTTGCAGGCCGGGATGCCGGCGACGTGAGTCGCCGGCCTGGCGGGATTATTCGTCGCCCTTTTTCTGACTCAGACCATATTCACGCAGCTTATTGGCGATGGCGGTATGCGACACCCCCAGCCGCTTCGCCAGCTTACGGGTGCTGGGGTAGCTGCGATAGAGCTGGGTCAGCACCGAGCGCTCAAAGCGGCGGGTGATGTCGTCCAGCGACCCTTCCATGGCCTCCTCGCCCACCGGCAGCGAGGCGACGTCATGGTCCGGCAGCAGAATGTCCTGTGGACGCAGCTCAAATCCTTCCAGCTGGGTCAGTGCGCGATAGACGGCATTCTTCAGCTGGCGGACGTTGCCGGGCCAGCTGTAGCGGGTAAGCACCGTACTGAGATCGGCAGAGAGCTTCGGCCGCGGGATCCCCTGCTCGTCGGCAAAGCGGGCCACGAACAGCTCCGTCAGCGGCATGATGTCCTGCGGGCAATCGCGCAGCGGCGGCAGATACAGCGTCAGGACGTTGAGGCGATAGTAGAGATCTTCGCGGAAAAGCCCTTTCTGCACCAGCTCGATCAGGTTTTTCTGCGTCGCGCAGATCACCCGCACATCGACGTGCACTTCATGATCCTCGCCAACGCGGCGGAAGGTGCCGTCGTTGAGAAAGCGCAGCAGCTTAGTCTGCATCCGCGGCGACATCTCGCCAATTTCATCCAGCAGCACCGAGCCGCCGTTGGCCTGCTCGAAGAAGCCCTTCTTGCCCTGCAGCGCGTCGCCAAACAGCTCGCTCTCGACCGCGTCCTCGGGAATGGAGCCGCAGTTGAGCGCCAGATAGGGTTTGCCCGCCCGCGGACTGGCCAGATGGCAGGCATGGGCCAGCAGATCTTTACCGGTGCCGGTGCCGCCGACAATCAGCAGCGGCGCGCTGAGCATCGCCAGCTTGCGCGCTTGCTCTACCACGTGGCGCATTTTCGGCCCCACCGCGAGGATCTGACTGAAAGCGCTGGTATCCTGGCTGGTCATGGTCTGCAGCTGGCGTCCCATGCGCACGGTTGAGCGCAACATCGCCACGGCGCCGGTCAGCACTCGCTCGTTATGCTCTCCTTCCAGATAGACCGGAGTCACTTCCAGCAGGTAGTTCTGCCCATTCACCACCACATGCTCCGCATGCGTCTCCTGCGGGCTGCTCTCCAGCCAGCGCTGAACGTTAAAATCGGCGATCAGCTGGGCCACCGGGTGGCTACGCAGCTTCGCCTGGCTTTGGCCAAACAGCAGGCAGCTGGCGGGGTTCGCCAGTTCCACCCGACCTTTGGTATCCAGCGACAGCACCGGCTCCGGCATCGCTACCAGCAGCGCGCTGAGCGCCAGGTGTTCACGTTCAGACGGCATCCAGGGCACGGTGCGCACGTCCGTCACGCCGGCGATACGGCGGATCTCAGCCATCAGGCTGCTGAACGTGGCGAATTCCAGTTCGGCGAAATTGAGGTAAATTCGGCCAATAGGGTCAATATCGATACCGCGCAGGTCAATACCACGCAGCACCAGCAAATCGAGCAATTCACGAGTCAGACCGAGACGGTCTTCACAAAAGACTTCAAGACGCATGGGAGTGTTCACCCTAAAAGTGCCAATGACGGGAGAATAATAGGCCAGGAATGGGTTTTCGGGAAGCTAACTGTCAACAATTATTGACAGTGTGGCGGAAAAATGGGCGCTGTGGCGTAAAGTCAGACGGTCAGTGGTTAAATCACCGGCCAGGCGGCCGGTGAGTCTTGGGTCAGGCGTGGAAAGCAGGCAGCCACTGACGGTTCTCAGCGATCACCTCATCCAACGCCAGTTCGAGCATCTCGCCGCTGACGATCAGCGGATTCAGCATCAGAGCACGCCATGCGGTGTGGCGGTTGCCGGTGAGCGCGGCCTCGATAGTCAGCCGTTCAAATGATTTCATCAGCTGCAGCAAACGCAGGGTATCTTCCGGGAACGGCGCCACATTGAGAGGTAGCGGACCAGAAGCGGTAATCAGCGAGCTGACCTCTACCGCGCAGTCATCCGGCAGGCCATTGATGGCGCCGTTATTACGCGTGTTGACGTGCATGAGAATCCGCTTGTCGTTGTAGATGGCATTCATCAGCTCGCAGGCCGCCTCGGAATAGTACTGGCCGCCGCGCCCTTCCAGCGCCTTCGGTTTGACTGCCAGGTGCGGGTCGCGGTACTGGTCAAACAAGATTTTTTCCAGCTGCTTAACCACTTCCCCGCGGGTTCCTTCGCCGCCCGCCTCCGCCAGCTCCTGGCGCAGCAGATCGTCTTTCATGTAGTAATAACGCAGATAGGCGCAGGGGATCATGCCTAAGCCCTGCAGCAGATGCGACGGCCAACGGAACGGCGGAATGTTGCGCGGCACCAGCGGATCCCGACCGGCGTTGATCTCGGCTATCACCTCCGGCAGCCATTCTTTACCTTTGTGCAGGATCTGGCGCACGAAGATAAAGTGGTTCAGGCCGGCGACCTGCATCACCACCTCTTTTTCGTCAGCGCATTGCAGCAGAGTGGTTATCCCTTTTTGCATAATCACCGGCACGTTACACAGGCCGACGGCTTTGATGCGGCTGTGGCGCAGGATCGCTTCGGTCACCATCCCCGACGGGTTGGTAAAGTTCAGCAGCCAGGCGTCGGGACACAGTCGCTCCATATCGGCAGCGATCTCCAGGGCGATGGGAATGGTGCGACAGGCGTTGGCGAAGCCGCCAAGGCCATTGGTCTCCTGGCCGATCAAGCCATACTTGAGGGAGATACGTTCATCGCTGATCCGGGCGTCAAGGCAGCCGGCGCGAAACTGCGAGCAGACGAAATCGGCATCGCGCAGCGCGCTTTCCCGGTCAAGGGTGGCCACCACTTCAATAGTCAGCCCGGCTTTGGCGATCATTCGCCGCGCCAGTCCGGCGATAATCTCGACTTTCTCTTTGCCCTCTTCAATGTCCACCAGCCATAGCGAAGCGACCGGCATTTCGTGATAGCGGTTGAGCAAACCTTCAATCAGTTCCGGGGTGTAGCTGGAGCCACCGCCAATCACCACAATTTTGAGTCCTGACATGGTATACCTCGGTTTAGTTACGATATAACTATTTAAAACCGGCAAAACTGGCCTAACAAACGAATTAAATCGGCCTATGCATGAACTCAATTAATGCATAAGGGAGACAATCTGTGCTTGAGCAACAAAGCATCCTTGCGCTGCTGCAGACCTTTGAGGTGACCGCCCGCCACCTGAGCTTTACCCTTGCCGCGCATGAAATGAACCTTACCCAGGGAGCGGTCAGCCATCGGATCCGCAGGCTGGAGATGCACATCGGGTTTCGCCTGTTTGTCCGCATGACGCGTAAACTGGCGCTGACAGAGGAAGGTAAGCGGCTGCTGGCGACGTTAAGCCATTCGCTGCGGGCGATTAACGATGAAATTGAGCATATTCGCGATCAGGATCTGCGCGGCACGCTGCATATTGGTATTGCGCCGACGCTGGCCCATCTGTGGCTGATGCCGCGTCTGCCGCGCTTTCAGGCGCAATGGCCGGGACTGAATCTGCAGTTTCGCGTGCGCGCCGGGGTGATGGATTTTAACGAGGAGCGGGTGGATCTGGCAATTTACTACGGCGCCACGCGCTATCCCGATCTTTATCAACAGCGGCTGATGGCGGAAAGTTTGCTCCCGGTCTGCTCCCCGCGTTATCGCCAACAGTATCGTCCGCTGAGCGGCGGCGACCCGGCGGCGCTCGTCTGGATCCATGCGTGCGAATCCACCGACGTACAGGATCAATTTGCGGAATGGCGCCTGTGGTGCCAGCACAGCGGACAGGCGTTACCTTTTGACGGCCGGTATTACGCGGTGAATAACCACTCGCTGGCCATCGAGATGGCGCTCAATGGACTCGGCGTGGTGATGGGGCGTAAAACGCTGATCCAGCCGCTGCTCGACGCCGGCAGGCTGGTGGCTTTGTCTGAAAATGAAGCGCCCTCGCCCTTTGGCTATAACCTGATTTGTCCGCAGGAGAACCGTTCCCGCCCGCGCTTTCGCGCCTTCAGCGAGTGGCTGGCGGCGGAATGCGCCTAATCGAATATTGCCAGGGTGCGCGTGCCAGAGCTTGACGTCGTAGGCCGGGCAAGGCGAAGCCGCCGCCCGGCAATGTCTCTCAGCAGGGGTTAGTTTTCCGGGCGGGTTTTGCTTTTCTGCAGGGTCTCTTTTAACTGCCCAATCAGCTCGCGACGAAAATCGCCGAGCCGCGGTTTATCATCGGCGATCCACGGCAGCGGGCGGCACAGCTCCATCGCCTTGATCCCGAGACGGGCGGTCAGCAGGCCGGCGCCAATGCCCTGCGCGGCGCGCGCCGACAGCCGGGCCGCCAGATCCTGCGACATCCAGTCCATGCCCACCTCGCGCACCAGTTCGCTGGCGCCAGCGAAAGCGATATTAAGCAACACCAGGCGAAACAGTCGCAGACGGCTGTAATACCCGAGCTCAATGCCGTACAACGTGGCAATTCGGTTGATCAGCCGCAGGTTCCGCCAGGCGATAAACGCCATATCCACCAGCGCCAGCGGACTGACGGCAATCATCAGCGTCGACTCCGCCGCCGAACGGCTGATTTCCCGCCGCGCCTGGGCATCGAGCACCGGCTGCACCAGCTGCGCATAAAGGCTCACCACTTCACGGTCGCTTTGCGTTTCGTGGATCGCGGCATACCAGCGCTGCAGCGCCGGATGCGATTGATCCAGCCCGGCCTGCTGCGCCAGCTTCTCACAAAACGCTTTCGCTTTACCGACCGCGTGACTGTGCAGCATATCGCGCGCTTCATCGCGTTCGTGGGCGCGCTGGCGCAGTCGCCACAGACGGCGCCACTCGGTGGCCACAGATCCGACGCCGGCCCCGACGATCAGCGCCCCGGCGACGCAGCCGCCCAGCGCAATCCAGTCCTGGGTCTGCCAGGCGTTAGCCGTCCATTGCACGCCTTGCGCCACGACGCTGACGCCGAAGATCGCCAGTCCGGCGCTGACCATCCGCCGCCACAGGCTGCGTTTGGGTCGCAGAACCGACTCCACCACCGCTTCCGCCGCCCCCTCTTCCTCTTCGCCGGTCACCAGCCGCGCTGGCGCGAAGTTGTCGGCCTCCAGGGTGTCGAAGGCGCGAGCGCCTTTCAGCGGCGGAATTTTCTCCGCTTGCAGCGGCCCATCAAAATCAATCCGCGGTTTTAACGGTTCGCTCATCGCAGTTTATCTCCAATCAAAAATTCCAGCGCCGCGTCGAGACGAATGTGCGGCAAAGGCCGATCGACATCCATGACCTGCGGACGAAAGTTTTCAAACTGAAATCCCTGCTGCTGCCAGAAGGCCTGGCCCGGCAGGCGCGCCGGCACCTCACCGGGATAGATGGTCAACGGCTGACCGTCGCTCAGGCGATTGCCGCGCAGGGCGGGAATTTTCTCGCCATTCACCTCAATCAGCCCGCTCTGGGTCGCCTGAATGGACGCCAGCCCCAGGCAATCCATACTGATCCCTTCAAAGGCGGCGTTCTGCCACGCGTCCTGAATCAGTTGCTGCAGGAGCGACACCATATTGCTGTGCTGATCGATCGTGACGTGATCGGCTTTGGTGGCGGCAAACAGCAGCTTGTCGATGACGGGCGAGAACAACCGGCGGAACAAGGTGCGCTGCCCGTAATGGAAACTTTGCATCAGCTGGGTCAATGCCAGACGCATATCGTTAAACGCCTGCGGCCCGCTGTTGAGCGGCTGCAGACAGTCCACCAGCACAATCTGCCGGTCGAAGCGCAGGAAGTGCTCTTTGTAGAACCCCTTCACCACCCTTTCGCAATAGTATTTGTAGCGTTCGCGCAGCATGCCGGCGTTGCTGTGTTTATCGGCCTGCGCCAGCTTGGCTTCGCCGACGGCGTCGACGTCGGGCCACGGGAAAAACTGCAGCGCCGGCGCGCCCGCCATTTCTCCGGGCAGGACAAAGCGCCCGGGTTGGATAAAGTGCAGCCCTTCGCGCTTACAGGCGTGGAGATAGTCCGTCCAGGCGGCAGCGATATCCGCCAGCCGAGCCTCGTCGGCAGGGGCCAGCGGATCCAGCCCGGCGCACAGCTGCCGCCAGCGGGCCGACCACTCCGCACGCTGTCCCTGCAGGAGCCCGGTCATCTGTCGCGACCAGCTCAGATAATCCTGCGCCAGCATCGGCAGGTCGAGCAGCCACTCGCCCGGATAGTCGACGATCTCCAGATACAGCGTGGAGGTATCTTTAAAATGGCGCAGCAGGGAGTCATTCGAACGGTAGCGCAGCGCGAGACGGATCTCGCTCACCCCGCGCGTCGGGGTTGGCCACATGGGGGGCTGGCCGTACAGCTGGGCCAGCCCTTCGTCGTAGGTGAATCGGGGAATGCCAAAGTCCCGCTGCGGCACGCGCTTGACGCCGAGCAGCCGCTCTTCGCGTGCGGCGCTCAGCAGCGGCAGGCGGGCGCCGGTGTGGATATTCAACAGCTGGTTGACCAGCGCGGTGATAAACGCCGTTTTACCGCTCCGGCTCAGGCCGGTCACCGCCAGACGTAAATGCCGGTCAACCCCGCGGTTGACCAGCGCATTCAATTCAGTTTTCAGTCGCTTCATCGCCAGTCCGTTATGCCCTGAAGGTATGTCTCGTCATCATAAGCTATCTGCCGGGGATAAGCAGGACAACGTTAATCCTTTTGCGCCTTCCCCACGGCGGCATTATTTCATCCCGCGCGTGACGCGGTTGGCCAGCCGGCTGAGCAGCGGCTCCAGCGCCACCGCCAGCAGCATTTTCAGCGGCCGACGCGCGACCGATTTAACCGCCCAGCCGGCAACGCCCGCCGGGCCATAACGCAGCGCGGTCAGCAGCGCCAGCTTACCGACGATTTTCAGACCGGGCTTCACCTGCTGCCCGGCGCGTTGCCATTTGCTATTCATGCGTTGCCTCATTCGTTAAAAACAGGGTTTACAGCTGGCGAAAGCGGCTGCGCAGCGTAAAGGTGTCGGAGGTTACATACCGCTCCATTTCACGCAGACGCTGTTCACCGGAGGCCAGTTCGGCATCCACGGCGGCCAGCAGATCGCCATTGCTCGGCGCTTTATGACCGTACAGCTCGCTGTCCGGTATCGGATCCAGAGCAAAAGTCAAAATGATGTAGGCCACCAGGACAAAGAAAAAGAGGCCGAAAATCATCGCCAGCACGGTAATCAGGCGCACCAGCTTCACCGGGACATCAAGATGCTGAGCAATGCCCGCGCAGACGCCCTTTACCATCCCGCGCTGCGGGATACGCCACAGTTTTTTATTCAGATCCAGCCCGGCCATTATTTGTCCCTCCAGTTCGGATGTTCGGCGTCCAGGATCGCTTCCAGCGCCTGAATGCGTTCGCGCATCCGCTTCGCGTCATCGGTCAACTGCAGCAGCCGTTGCTGCTCATTTTGCGTCAGACTGCCGTTGGCGCCGCGATTGTTGTAGTGCAGCCACAGCCAGACCGGCAGAACAAACAGCACAAACAGCGTCAGCGGAATGGCGAGAAAAAGCATGCTCATGTGTACTCCTTACAGGGGGTGAGCCGCGGCGCAACGCCGCGCCGCGCAATCATACTTACTGGTTGGACTGATTCATTTTGGCTTTCAACGCCGCCAGCTGCTCGCTGATTTCATCGTCCGCTTTCAGTTCGGCAAACTGCTGATCCAGCGTCTGCTGCTTGCCAAAGCGGTGGCTCTCCGCTTCCGCTTCCATCTGATCGATACGACGCTCAAAGGATTCAAAGCGCGCCATCGCCTCATCCAGTTTACCGCTGTCCAGCTGGCGACGCACATCGCGGGATGAACTCGCCGCCTGATGGCGCAGCGCCAGCGCCTGCTGACGGGCGCGGGTTTCGCTAAGTTTGTTCTCCAGCTCGCCAATCTCTTTTTTCATCCGCGCCAGGGTTTCATCCACCAGCTGCACTTCATGATCCAGCTGAGCGATAAGGTCGGTCAGCTTTTGTTTTTCGATCAGCGCCGCCCGGGCCAGATCTTCTTTCTCTTTGCGCAGGGCCAGCTCGGCTTTTTCCTGCCATTCCGCCTGCTGGGCGACCGCCTGCTCAATACGACGGGACAGCTGTTTCTTTTCCGCCAGCGCGCGGGCCGATGTCGAACGCACCTCAACCAGCGTGTCTTCCATCTCCTGGATCATCAGACGCACCAGCTTTTGCGGGTCCTCCGCTTTCTCCAGCAGGGAGTTGATGTTGGCGTTCACGATGTCGGCAAAACGAGAAAAAATACCCATAATTTCAATCCTCATAGTTCTGGTTTCAGGCATTCACCTGTGGCTTAGCTAATACAAATGGCGTGCCAACTTTTTATCTTATTGATTTTAAACAGGGTGGTTGCGAAACGTGCTGGGCATTGCTACAGTCACCTGGTTAATTACACTACTTAATGGCGAAATTCATCATGGCGCAGTACAAGGATAATCTGCTGGGCGAGGCCAACAGCTTTCTCGAGGTGCTGGAACAGGTTTCCCGGCTGGCCCCGCTGGATAAACCGGTGCTGGTCATCGGCGAGCGCGGCACCGGGAAAGAGCTTATCGCTAACCGTCTCCACTACCTCTCCAGCCGCTGGCAGGGGCCGTTTATCTCGTTGAACTGCGCGGCGCTGAACGATAATCTGCTCGACTCGGAGCTGTTCGGCCACGAAGCCGGGGCTTTCACCGGGGCCAGCAAGCGCCATCCCGGGCGCTTCGAGCGCGCCGACGGCGGGACGCTGTTTCTCGATGAGCTGGCGACAGCCCCAATGCTGGTGCAGGAGAAGCTGTTAAGAGTGATTGAATATGGCGAGCTGGAGCGCGTGGGCGGCAGCCAGCCGCTGCAGGTTAACGTCCGGCTGGTGTGCGCCACCAACGCTGACCTGCCGCAGATGGTCGAGGAAGGTCATTTTCGCGCCGACCTGCTCGACCGCCTGGCCTTCGACGTGGTACAGCTCCCCCCGCTGCGCGACCGGCAGAGCGACATCATGTTGCTCGCCAACCAGTTTGCCATCCAGATGTGCCGCGAACTCGGTCTGCCGCTGTTTCCCGGCTTTAGCGAACGAGCGACCGCGACGCTGCTCGGCTACCGCTGGCCGGGGAATATTCGCGAACTGAAGAACGTCGTTGAGCGCTCGGTGTATCGCCACGGCGACAGCGAACATGAGCTGGACGCGATTATTATTAACCCTTTTCGTCAGTCCCCCGGCTCTCCGCCGGAAGCCGCGCCCGGCGATGAGCTGCCCGCGCTACCGCTGGATCTGCGCGATTTCCAGCTCCAGCAGGAAAAACGCCTGCTGCAGCGGAGTCTGGAGCAGGCGAAGTATCATCAGAAGCAGGCGGCGGAGCTGCTGGGATTAACCTATCACCAGCTCCGCGCGCTGCTGAAAAAGCATCAGCTGTGAGAGGCGCGCGGCAGCAGCAGCGCGCTCACCGCCATCGCCCCCAGACATAAGACGGCGTTAAACAACAGGGCATACTGGGCGGCATGGGCCATGCCCAGCGGTAAAAACAGCGCGAAAAGTGACGCTGTCACGGCGATACCCATCGCCCCGCCCAGCGAGCTGCCCATCTTATAGATCCCCGAGGCGACACCGATTTTGTTCTCCGGGGCATTGGCCACCGCGGTATCCGTCGACGGCGTGGCGTAGCAGCCCAGCCCGAGGCCAAACAGCACGTTGCTGGCGAACACCACCCCGATATACAGCGCCTTTTCGAGAAAGGTGCAGGATATCAGCGCGATGGCGATAGCGGTCAACACCGGACCGGCCATCATCGGCAGCCGGGCGCCATAGCGCTGCAGCAGCTTCTCGCCGACCCGGATCATCGCCAGGACGGTCACCAGATAGCCGAGGGTCATCATCCCGCTCTCCAGCGGCGTCAGGTGGTGCCCTTGCTGCAGCCAGATGCTGGCGATCATCATGGTGCCAATCGCCCCATTGAGCAGAAAGTTCGACAGCACTGCCGCACCGTAGGCCCGATTGCGGAACAGCGCAAAATCAATCAGCGCCGCCTCGCCTTTGCGCATGCCGTTGCGGATAAATATCGTCCCCGCCGCCAGCGCCCCGGCCAGCATGGTCAACGACAGCGGGCTGCTCCAGCCCCAGCCGTGGCCCTTGCTGATAAACAGATTCACCAGCACCAGCGCAACAATCAGGCTCAGCAGACCGCCGACGTCCAGCTTATGCTGGCTGGCGCTGGCGCTGCGGCTCTCCGGCGTGCCGCGCAGCAAAAACAGCGCCAGCAGGGCAACGGCGATCGAGAAGACGAAGATCCAGCGCCAGCCCAGACCGGTGGCGATAGCCCCGCCGACGAAGGAACAGAGACCGCTGCCGCCCCACGAGCCGATGACCCAGAAGCTGACCGCCCGCTGCCGCGCACGCCCCTCATACCAGGTCTTAATCAGCGCCAGCGTCGCCGGCATAATGCAGGCTGCCGACAGCCCCTGCAGCACCCGGCCGGCCAGGAACAGCCCCGGTCCCTGAGCAACCACCAGCATGGCGCTGCCGACGATACTCAGCCCCAGCCCGAGGGTGGTCATCCGCATCCGGCCAAACTTGTCCGCCAGGCCGCCGCTGGCGACCACGAAGCAGCCGCTGAACAGCGCGCTGAGACTGACGGCCAGAGTTAAGGTTTCAAGAGAGATATCAAGGCTGCTTTTCATCGCCGGCACCACGTTAATCACCGACTGGGCGAACAGCCAGAAGGTTAAAACGCTTAACACAATCCCCACCAGCAGGCGATCGTTGCCGACAAACGGGGTGTCGCTTATTGTGACAGTGCTCATCGCATGGCCCTCCCGTTTCTCGTGATTAGCGCAGATAGCGTTCCGTCAGGCCGCACCACAGCGCCGCGCCGGTCAGCAACAGCGCGTCGTTGAAGTCATACCCCAGGTTATGCACCATGCAGCGATCCGGCTCATCGCCAGCGCCGATGGTGAAATAGCTGCCATGCGGGTGCTGCTCCAGCATGAAGGCAAAATCTTCACTGCCCATAAACGGCTTCACCTCGCCCACCTGCTCTGCGCCAAACAGCGCTGTCGCCACCTCCCGCACCATGGCGTTCGTCGCCGGATCGTTACGCAACACCGGACTGCCGTTGACGTGGGTCAGCGTGGCGGTGGCATTGAAGCTCTCCGCCTGGGCCACGGCGATATCATGGATCCGCTGCAGCACGGTCTCGCGCACCTGCTCATTGAGGGTGCGCACCGTGAGCTTCATCAGCACGTGATCGTTAATGATATTGGGCGCATGACCGGCCTGGATGCTGCCGACGGTCACCACCGCCGGCTCAAACGGGGTGATATTGCGCGAGACAATGGACTGTAGCGCGAGGGTAATATGGCAGGCCACCAGCGTGGCATCCACCGTATGCTCCGGCACCGCGCCGTGGCCGCCAACGCCCTTCACTTCAATATGCAGCGTATCGGAGGAGGCCATCATCGCCCCGTCGCGCAGGCCGATCTTGCCCAACGGCTGACCCGGCATATTGTGCAGGCCGAAGATGGCGTCGCAGGGAAACTGGTCAAATAGACCGTCCTCGACCATTACCCGCCCGCCGTACAGCAACTCTTCCGCGGGCTGGAAAATCAGCTGCAGCGTGCCGGTAAACTGGCGGGTGCGCGCCAGATATTCAGCGGCGTAGAGCAGCGTGGTGGTGTGCCCGTCATGGCCGCAGCCGTGAAAGCGCCCTTCAACCTGGCTTGCCCACGGCTTACCGCTCCGCTCCTGCATCGGCAGGGCATCCATATCCGCCCGCAGGCCAAGGCGTTTTTTCCCCTCGCCGACGCGCAGCGTGCCCACCACTCCGGTGCCCGCCAGGCCGCGGTGAACCTCGTATCCCCACTCGCCAAGCAGTCGGGCGACCTCGCTGCTGGTCTGGTGCTCTTCAAAGCCGATCTCCGGCTGCTGGTGGAACCGACGACGCAGAGCGATAAATTGCGCCTCGTTAACCTGCAATGCTTCTAGCAACGGATGTGTCATTTTTGTTATTCCTGTGTTGTGTTTGCACGACACCTTCGAGTTTATGCGGGTGCCTCAGCTTGCAGGCGCGCTTTTTTGTTTTATATTGACGAAAAATCAATGAGTGTTTTTCATACATATCGGTTATGACAAAAAACAACCGGTTGTTTTTTGTCTAAAGAGGAGAGCCATGTGGAGCACCATTCAGGCGACTTTAGCGTCACCGTACGCGATGTGCGTCAGCTGACCCAGCCGGAAAGCGATCTGCTGACGCTGCTGTGGGTGCTGGAGGGAAGCGTAAATCTGGCGGTGGCGGAAGGTGCGTCGCAGCCGCTCGTCGCCGACGGGCTGGCGATCGTTAACCGCAACCGTCGCTGGAGCCTGCGCAGCGCCGGGGCCAACGCCGTGATGATCCTCACCCTCTCCGCCAGCTGGCTGGCCCGCCTCGATAATGCCTTTTTTGCCGTCGATTACCAGATAACGCCGCGCACCCGGGATGCCGATGACGGCCTGCGTCGCCTGATGCGCCAGCTGCTGGTGAGCGGCCTGGTCAATCATCCTGGCCATTACCGACTGGAGGCCAACCGCTGGCTGAGTGAGATAGCGCTGCTGCTGGCCACGCGCTTTAGCCAGCCCATCGCCTCCACGCCCCGGCGCGATACCGAAAAATGGAGCCGGAGAATAGCCAGCGTGGTGGCGCGGATCGACGCTAACTATCAGCGTCGCCTCTCGTTGCAGGAGGTGGCGGCCGCGGAATTTGTCTCCGAGGCCTGGCTGTCACGCTTATTTCGCAAAGAGGTCGGGGTAAGTTTTGTCCAGTACCTCACCGCGCTGCGCCTGCGCCACGCCGCCGACCAGCTATTAACCACCCGCAAAACCGTCCAGCAAATCGCCCGCGAACAGGGATTCGCCAGTACGCGAATGATGAGCGATTTGTTTAAGCGCCAGCACGGCGTGACGCCGCGCCAGTATCGTGAACAGCATCCTCTGGAGCTTGCCCGACCGCGCCCGCCGCAGGCCGATCGCTGGCAGCCGGTGGCGGCCGACCGGCTGTATGCGCGACTCAATGAGCCGGAACCACGCGACCGGGAAAGTCCCCCCCTGCCGATCAACCCACCGCAGACCCGGGAGATCAATCTGCGCGATCGTCCAGCGCGCCCCGCAGCGCTGCGCCATACCCGGATGGTGGTGACCGTGCGCGAACTGGACGATCTGCTGCGCGAAGATGTGCGCCGGGAACTCGAACAGCTGCACCACGCCCTGCCGGTGTATGCCATCGATATCAACGATCCCTTTCTCAGCAGTCGGCTGTTCGGCACCGGCTGGGACGATCCGCAGATGGCCGGCTACGCCTGCTGGTACAACCTGCAGCAGATTTTTAGCTGGCTGGCGGCGATGGGCTGGCAGGTGATCCTGCACACCGGCGTCACCACCCGCAGTGACCTGCTGCAGCGCTTCCTGCAGCTCGCCGCCAACCATTTTCCGCCAGCCACGCTCAACAGCTGGCGCTTTGTCTGGCACTGGTCGCCGCAGGCCAGCGAAGCTGCGCGCCAGGCCGCCTGGCGGCAGCAGCGCGGGGTTCTTCATCGCCTGCTGCCGCAGCCGCAGCTGGGGATCTGGCACCGCTTTGCTCCCAGCGATCCCGGGAACGATCCGCTGTTCCACTCGCCGCTGCTGGCAGAGGCGGATTTTCTCGCCTGCCAGGCAGATGCCAACGAACAGCTGGATCTGGCCCAGGCAGACAGCAGCCGCCTGGCCTCCAGCGAACATTACCCGCTGCACAAGCTGCGGCAGATCCACAGCGCCCTGCGCCAGCGTCAGCTCAACCTGCCGCTGTGGCTGCTCTCCTGGAATACGCTGACCGGCGATACGCGGGATACCAACGGCCGCTTTTTTCGCGGCGCGCTGCTGATGGATAATCTGCTGGGGGTGGCGGACCAGGTCTGGCTGGCGGGCTTCTGGTTAAATTCAGGCCTCCAGGGCGAAGCTCGCGCCAACGGCAAGCTCGATACCTCCAGCCTGGCGCTGCACTATCTGCACGGCCTGCCGCGCCCGGTTTACTGGGTACTCTGGCTCTGGCGGCGGCTGCGCGGCGAGATCCTGGTTCACGATAAAAACCTGCTGCTGCTCCACCACCAGGGTCACTACCAGCTGCTGCTGCGCAATACGGTGGTCTACAATCCCTGGCTCTCCAGCGAAGCGGCCTTTATCCAGCGCTTCAGCCAGCCCTACAGCGTGCGGCTGCAGGGCCTGGATGGCAGCTGGCGCATCAAACAGCACCTGTTCGATCAGCACCACGGCGCGTTGTTCCCGCTGGTGGACGCCTTTCGCAGCCGCAGCGGCCCTGACGCCGAGGATTATCAGTGGCTGATGCATCAGGCCCGTCCGGCGCTCAGCGTGGATGAAGCCAGGCTCGATGGCTATTGGCTGCGGATCGACTCGCTGCAGAGCAATGCGCTGGTGCTGTATGAATTTACCCCTCAGCTCTCCTCCGGCGCGGATCCCGCCCCCTGAAGTAAACCGTGAATTTTCCGCTGGCTCTCCGTCGTTGCCGGATTAAAGACCAGCAGGGAAAGATCGGGACGGCCCTCCACGGCAAAGGAGGTAAATTCCAGGTCGAGCGGACCCATCTGCGGGTGGTTAATGCGCTTATAGCCTTCTCCATGACCGGCGACGTCATGGCTTTGCCAGAAACGGGCGAACTCGACGCTCTGCTGGCTGAGCTCCGCGATCAACTGGTCAGTTTCTTTCGTGGCGCCCATCCGCGTGACGTCGGCGCGGAAGGCGTTGACGATAAGCTGCCCCACCCTCTGCCAGTCCTCCAGAGTGCAGCGGGCCTCCGGCCGGGTAAACAGGCGGCGCAGCACGTTGCGCTCCGCCAGCGGCAGTTGGCTGTAGTCGGTCAGCACCCTGGCCGCCGGCGCGTTCCAGGCGATGACGTCCCAGCTGGCGGTGCGGATAATCGCCGGAATGGTGAAAGCGTCAAGCACCCGCTGCAGCCGCGGCGTCATATCATCCGTCACCGTCAGACGCGTCTGCGGCGGATGGCCAAAGGCGAGAATAAACAGATGCTCGCGCTCCGGGGTGGTCAGCCGCAGACCGCGGGCGATCCGCTCCAGCACCTCGCGGGAAGGCGCCCCGCCGCGCCCCTGTTCAAGCCAGGTATACCAGGTCGGGCTGATGCTGGCGAGCTGCGCGACCTCTTCGCGGCGCAGCCCCGGGGTGCGCCGGCGTCCCGCCGGGAAGCCAAACGTTGCCGGATCGAGACGCTGGCGGCGGGCGCGGAGAAAATCGCCTAAAGCATGGTTGTCAGAAGTGTTCATCATCTGCCTGTGGGTTCTGCCTGTTAGAATTTATACCCCGATAATGTCTCTACTTTTATAGTATGACATCGCAGGTAGGATACGCCTGAAACCCATTCAGGAGATCCATGATGCGTATATTTCTTACCGGCGCGAGCGGATTTATCGGCTCACGTATTCTTCCGGCGCTGCAGGCGTCGGGCCATCAGGTTATCGGCCTCGCGCGCAGCGAAAGCACCGCACAGGCCCTGAAGGCGGCCGGCGCCGAGGTGCATCGCGGCACGCTGGATGCCCCGGAGTCGCTGCTGGCTGGCGTCGGGAACGCCGACGCGGTGATCCATACCGCCTTCGACCACGACTTCAGCCGCTTTGCCGCTAACTGCGAGAAAGACCGCCAGGCGATCCTGGCCCTGGGCCAGGCGCTGCGAGGCAGCACGCGGCCGCTGGTGATCACCTCCGGCACGCTGATGGGCGACGACGGGAGCGGCGCCCCGGCCCGGGAGTCGTTCTTCAACTCAGCGCACCCCAGCCCGCGCACCGCCTCAGAGCTCGCCGGCCAGCAGTTGCTGGAGGCGGGAGTGGATGTCAGGGTGGCCCGCTTACCGCAGGTGCATGACACCGTGCGTCAGGGACTGCTGACCTGCTACATCGAACGCGCGATCGCCAACGGGGCGGTAGCCCTGCGCGGCGAGGGAAGCAACCGCTGGTCAGCCGCCCATGTCGATGACGTCGCACGTCTGTATGTCAGCGCGCTGCTTCAGGGCGCGGCCGGCGAGCGCTATCATGCGGTGGCCGAAGAGGGGATCGCATTACGCGATATTGCCGCGGTAATTGCCCACGGATTAAACCTGCCGCTGACCCACCTGGATGAGTCGCAGGTCGACGCCTGGTTCGGCTGGTTTGCGCCGTTTACCGCCCTTGACCTGCGCGCCAGCTCGGCATGGACCCGCGAGCGCTTGCAGTGGCAGCCGGTTGGCCCCGGGCTGCTGGAGGACCTGCAGAACATGGACTATCATAAAGTGACACTGTCACAATAATCGAAACACGCTCCCCCTGTATCACACCCGACGGGTACGGCTAGTCGCCCGTCGGGTCATCGGCTTTCTCCCCGCTATACTGAATCTATTCTCTAGCGTCCGCACGTCGTCGCCGTTTGGTCAACCGCGGCCAAACAGAGCTGACTGGCGATATCGGCGATAAAAAGTTACCATGTTTCACTATACAGACTCGGTTCCGCGACTATTTTAATCAATTGACTGAATACTATACGCACCCGGTAACCGCATTATCCCTCAGGCTTGTTGAAGGCGGTGGTGAATGTCTATTAATCTTAATAAGATAGAGTTCAGCTCTATAATCAAACAGAAAATATGCGCCTGAAATTGTCATCTCTCCTGGCAGCCGTTTCCCTGCTGTGTGGGCCAGCTTTTGCCGCCCCTGCGCTCCCCGACCGCGCCGATATCCGCGATAGCGGTTTCGTCTATTGCGTCAGCGGCCAGGTTAATACCTTTAACCCGCAGAAAGTCAGCAGCGGCCTGATTGTCGATACGCTGGCCGCTCAGATCTACGATCGTCTGCTTGACGTCGATCCCTATACCTACCGGCTGGCCCCCGAGCTGGCGGAGAGCTGGGAAGTTCTCGATAACGGCGCCACCTACCGCTTTCACCTGCGCCGCCACGTCCCGTTTCAACGCACGGCGTGGTTTACCCCGACGCGGGACTTTAATGCCGATGACGTCATTTTTACCTTTGGCCGTATTTTTAACCGCGACCATCCGTGGCACAACGTCAACGGCAGCAGCTTCCCCTACTTCGACAGTCTGCAGTTTGCTGACAGCGTGGAGAGCGTCCGCAAGCTGGATAATCAGACCGTGGAGTTTCGCCTCAAGCGGCCGGACGCCTCGTTCCTCTGGCATCTGGCCACCCACTATGCGTCAATTACCTCTGCCGAATATGCCGCCCGCTTAACGCAGGACGACCGCCAGGAGCAACTGGATCGCCAGCCGGTTGGCACCGGCCCGTTCCAGCTATCCGATTACCGCTCCGGACAATATGTTCGCCTGCAGCGCCACCCCGGCTACTGGCGCGGCAAACCGTTGATGCCCCAGGTGGTGGTCGACCTTGGCTCCGGCGGCACCGGCCGCCTGTCGAAACTGCTGACCGGAGAATGCGACGTGCTGGCCTGGCCGGCCGCCAGCCAGTTGACGATCCTGCGTGACGACCCGCGCCTGCGCCTGACGCTGCGCCCGGGAATGAACATCGCCTGGCTGGCCTTCAACACCGCCAAGCCGCCGCTGGATAACCCTGAGGTGCGCCATGCCCTGGCGCTGGCGATCAACAACCAGCGCCTGATGCAGTCTATCTACTATGGCACCGCGGAGACGGCGGCGTCCATGCTGCCGCGGGCCTCGTGGGCCTACGATAATGACGCTAAAATTACCGAATATAATCCGCAGGAGGCCCGCGCCCGCCTGAAAGCCCTGGGGCTGGAAAACCTGACCCTCAAGCTGTGGGTGCCCACCAGCTCGCAGGCGTGGAATCCCAGCCCGCTGAAAACGGCGGAGCTTATCCAGGCGGATATGGCGCAGATTGGCGTTAAGGTGATTATTGTGCCGGTAGAGGGACGTTTCCAGGAGGCGCGCCTGATGGACATGAGCCACGACCTGACGCTCTCCGGCTGGGCGACGGACAGTAACGATCCGGACAGTTTCTTCCGACCGCTGCTAAGCTGCGCGGCCATCGCCTCGCAAACCAACTTTGCCCACTGGTGTAACCGGGAGTTTGACGACGTGCTGCAAAAAGCGCTGCTCTCGCAGCAGCTCTCCTCGCGGATGGACGCTTACAAAGAGGCGCAGCGGATCCTCGCCCGCGAACTGCCGGTCCTGCCGCTGGCCTCGTCGCTGCGGCTGCAGGCCTACCGCTATGATATGAAAGGCCTGGTGCTCAGCCCTTTCGGTAACGCTTCGTTCGCTGGCGTATCGCGGGAAAATACTGAAGAGGTGAAAAAGCCATGATTATTTTTACCCTGCGCCGTCTGCTGCTGCTGCTGATCACCCTCTTTTTTCTGACCTTTGTCGGTTTCAGCCTGAGCTATTTCACCCCTCATGCCCCACTGCAAGGCGCTTCCCTGTGGAATGCGTGGCTGTTCTGGTTTGAAGGGGTGCTGCACTGGGATTTCGGCGTCTCCAGCATTAACGGCCAGCTGATTTCTGAGCAGTTGCGCGAGGTGTTCCCGGCGACCATGGAGCTGTGCATCCTCGCCTTCGGCTTTGCCCTGCTGATAGGCATTCCGGTGGGGATGATCGCCGGCGTAATGCGCAATAAATGGCCCGATACCCTGATCAGCGCCGTCGCGCTGGTCGGTTTCTCGATCCCGGTCTTCTGGCTGGCGCTGCTCCTGACCCTCTTCTTTTCCCTGACCCTCGGCTGGCTTCCGGTCTCCGGTCGCTTCGATCTGCTGTATGAGGTGAAAAATGTCACCGGTTTCGCGCTGATCGACGCCTGGCTTTCGGACTCGCCGTGGCGCCATGAGATGATCGTCAGCGCCGCCCGGCATATGGTGCTGCCGGTATTGACCCTGGCGGTCGCCCCCACCACCGAAGTGATCCGCCTGATGCGCATTAGCACCAGCGAGGTGTATGACACTAACTATGTAAAAGCGGCCGCCACCCGCGGCGTGTCGCGACGCAAAATTCTACTGCGCCATGTCCTGCACAACGCCCTGCCGCCGGTGATCCCGCGTCTCGGCCTGCAGTTTTCCACCATGCTCACCCTGGCGATGATCACTGAGATGGTGTTCAGCTGGCCTGGACTAGGCCGCTGGCTGATCAACGCTATTCGCCAGCAGGACTACGCGGCGATCTCCGCCGGAGTGATGGTGATTGGCGCGCTGGTGATTATTGTCAACGTAATTTCCGATATTCTCGGTGCCATGGCTAACCCACTGAAACATAAGGAATGGTATGCCCTACGATAGCAGCTACAAAATAAATAATTTTACCAATTAAAAACAATGAGTTAAGTTTTTAAATTGTGCAATTTTACTGATTTTAATACACAATTTTGTACACATTGTTTTTGACGTCTGCTCCGACATTCATTGGTTAGATGGCTGTCGGAGTTCTCTTCCTACGTTTCCTCCACACCTTCTATACTTTCAGTTTGATTGCTGGAGGTAACCATGTGCGGACGATTTGCTCAATCCCAAACCCGTGAAGAATATCTGGCATACCTAGCGGATGAAGCCGAACGCGACATCGCATACGACCCTGAGCCGATTGGGCGTTACAACGTGGTGCCGGGGACTAAAGTTTTGCTCCTGAGCGAACGAGACGAACAGCTGCACCTCGATCCGGTTCACTGGGGTTACGCACCCGGGTGGTGGGATAAGCCACCTCTGATTAATGCTCGAGTAGAAACCGCGGCGACAAGCAGGATGTTCAAACCTCTGTGGCAACATGGCCGGGCGATCTGCTTTGCTGATGGATGGTTCGAATGGAAAAAAGAAGGCGACAAGAAGCAACCCTATTTCATCCACCGTAAAGATGGCAAGCCCATCTTCATGGCGGCGATCGGCAGTGTGCCTTTTGAACGCGGCGACGAAGCTGAAGGATTTTTGATTGTGACCGCCGCAGCAGATCAAGGGCTCGTCAAGGGCTCGTAGATATTCACGACCGCCGGCCGCTGGTCATGACGCCGGAAGCAGCACGAGAATGGATGAGGCAGGATGTAGAAGGGAAAGAGGTAGTGGAAATTGTCGTCGATGGTACTGTATCAGGGGACCATTTTATCTGGCACCGTGTGACGCGCACTGTAGGAAATGTAAAAAACCAAGGTAAAGATTTACTTCATCCTGTATAAATGCACCACTAATAATTGAGACGAGAATAGAGAATGACAAAGGCATAAGTTAAAGCTATAATTACTTCGTATGATTAATGACCATCATTGATATGCATTGAGGTTACTATGAAAAACTACTACTCGATTTACAAATCTGGTGATAATTGGATTATCAAAACTTCCAATAACACCAGTCAACTTAGCAAAAATCAGTTCAGAACACAAAAAGAAGCCATAAGTGCAGCCAAGAATTTAATTAAGAATGGTGGCGTCATTGCTGTTCACACTCCAAATGGAGAAGTTAGGGATGTTATATCTCAACCCAGTAACTCCTGGGGAATTAAAAAAGCAAACACCACTTCTAGTCGGGTTAACAAACAATCTGTATTCAGGACGTTAGCTAGCCATATTGAAAAAGATAAGGTTTAACCCCCATGGCATATGAGACCAATGTTTTTATAAACTGCCCTTTTGATAATGCTTACGATCCATTTTTTGATGCAACCTTGTTTGCCATCTACAGATGTAAATTTAAACCTCGCTGTGCATTAGAAATAAATGATGCTGGCGACCAACGCATTGACAAAATTAACAATATAATTAAAGAATGTAAGGTTGGCATTCATGATATATCAAGAACAGAGTTAGATGAAGGTAGTGGCCTGCCTCGATTTAACATGCCCCTTGAATTGGGTTTATTCTTGGGTGCAAAAAAATTCAGCTCGGCACAAAAACAGAAAAACAAACACACTATTATTGTTGATCGTGAAAGACATCGGTATCAAATGTATATTTCTGATATAGCGGGCCAAGATATCATGACTCACAACAACACAACAAGTGAGTTAATCAGAATTATTCGCAATGCTCTTAACTCTTATGGAATAGTAGATGCTTTACCATCAGCACAAATTATCATAGATGATTACAATGCTTTCCTTCTCTTAAAACCTGATATTTGCATTGACTCTCAGTTGGACATTAATGACTTAACATATAGTGACAAAACCAGAATAATTGAGCTATATCTTGAATTTAACGCTGCAGTTAATTGATTATCTCAGCCCCTTAATAATAAAAAGGGGCTGATTTTATTTAACTGTTAATATATCAGAGATTCTTGTAGTGTAACGAGGTGAAAGCATTTCTCGCTTCATCTGCCAGGTAGCCTGGATTCCTTGGCCGGCAAAGTAAAGGGCTCCTTTTCCGTTTTTGGCATTGAGATGATCCAGGACCTCCATCAGTTTTTCGCTATTTTTCCGCGGTGCATTATCGTCAAACAGGTTTAGCTGCGCTACGCCCTGGCTGTAGAAATCACCAAGCATCACGCCTGCTTTCTGATAGCGATGTCCGTCTCGCCAGATTGCATCAAGGCATTTCGTCGCCGCGGTAATTATGTCCCTACTGTCTTGCGTTGGGGTTAACAGCTTCACCGATGCGCTGTTCTCATAGTACGGCTCGTTCAGCGCAAAGGGGCTGGTTTTGACAAATGCGGAGATAAAGCGGCAGTACTGATGTTCACCACGGAGTTTCTCCGCGGCACGGGATGCGTATAAACATATCGCCTGGCGCATTTCTTCGTAGGTGGAAATCCGCTGCCCAAAGCTGCGACTACAGACAATCTCCTGCTTTACCGGCGCGAACTCCTCCAGACCGAGACAGGGTTCTCCGCGTAGCTCCCGCACGGTTCGCTCAAGTACCACATTAAAATGTTTCCGGATAAAACGGATATCGGTATCCGCCAGTTGCAGTACCGTTTTAATCCCCATGGCCTCAAGTTTTTTACTGATGCGGCGCCCGACGCCCCAGACCTCATCCACCGGAAGCAAAGCCATCAACTTCCTCTGCCTTTCCAGATTAGACAGGTCCACCACTCCTCCGGTCTGCCGCTGCCACTGTTTCGCGGCGTGATTGGCCAGCTTCGCCAGGGTTTTAGTCTGGGCTATGCCGACGCCGATCGTGAGGTGCGTCCTGCGCAGAACCGTCTCGCGAATTTCCCTGCCAAAGTCGGTAAGATAAATCGTCTTCACCCCCTCCTATCACATAGGCCGCCGATCCAATGTTTTAACTGCTCAGACCAGAAATATCTGGAAGCTTTAGGCATCTTCTTGGAAGATAGATGAGCGCAAAGACGCACACAGCAATGATATTATGTAGTATTTTCCCCTTGAGTGTGCCTGCTCAAGGGGATTTTTTATCGCCGTATTGTACTGGCAAATATTTGTAAATCGTCTTCACTCCCACGCCTGTCACATCGGCCGCACGCTACTGGACAGGCGCTTAGTCCGGTATGTTTCTCGCGCTACTACTGCTTACGTTAACGTCTGGTAATGATCTAGCGGCGCGACGTAAAGCGGCGTTGAAAGCAATTATAGTGACCGGCCGGCGATGGTACTTCACACGGTTAGAATGACTCTGAAATAAATAAACATCTTCTGGATAGCGTTCTCTTCTACGAGCAATCATCGCCTCCACTGGAGGGGTTGATTCAACACGTAGCTCCTTCAGGTGACCCTGTTTTCGTATCAATATCAAGTCACCATCAATATCATCATATCGAATACTCAGCAGCCTTCCAGCGCTTAAACCCGTGTGAAAAATTAACGCCCACAAGTCAGCCCATGTATCTGAGATGGAAACAAGATTGCTGTTAATAGTTAAAAATTGTTCAAAACTTATTGTTTTCTTACCGTTCACGAACAAACCAAACTGTTTTCAAAGCTGAATGAATTGATTAAGCCAAACGTAACATATCAGGAAAAGTAGTGAAATCTTTGCCTTCAAGTCGCCGGGAGGTACTTGTAGATTGTTTTCACGTCTACACCTATCACATCGGCTACCTGCTACCGGGTAGCGCCGTTCTCCAGCATTCTGTGGTCCGCCCCACAAAATTCATTGCTGGAATTAAAATGGCTTTTCATATTTCAAAATATTATAAATAAATCCCTTAGTGTTTCAATGTCGATGCATTAATATTTATTTACATTTGGTAATATGGTGGCGGCATTATGAATGGAAAATTCTTTAGGTTTTTCAAAGAATATGATTCTCTCTTTTCCATTGGAGAGAAATTATATATAACATTAAATACAATCTTAATTCTTTTCGGAGCTTCTGGCGTATCAGCAATCATTGCAATAATAGACCCTAAAAAAAACCTAACATTAACATCAATATCGCTTATATTTATAATCACAATTTCTTGTGTTTTTATTATTATAGCAATGTATCGATGGTCACAATTAAACTCATCAAAAAAGACATACTATGATTACATGGGCTCATCAAGAAGCACGATAAACCCTCTCTCTGAGAACTTTGCAGACGAAATAATAAACATGGAACAATTGAGACTGCCAGCTCTTCAACACCAAGAAAATAAAACATTTAGAAGGTGCATTTTGATTGGCCCATCTGCAGCAGCGATATTTGATGGCGAAATAAGAGACAGTGTTTTTTTTGACTGCGGAGATGTATTTTCAATGTCTCCAACTATTGGAATGGCATATTTAAATGGAACAATTGTATTTAAAAACTGTAGATTCATAGATTGTAAGTTTATTAACACCACATTGATACTACCAGAAGTCGCAGCAAATCTGTTAAAACAAAACATGCCAGAAACAAAAATATTGAAAGTCACAAGGTAATTGATGGAAAAACTCTCTATTTTATTTAAAAGTTATAAGAATGTTAATGAAAAAACCGAATACTCACCATCCTTGGCGGATAATCTTAAATCACATTTTTCAGTGCTGGGTATTCGATTAACAGCGCCTCCCTGGCTGTCATTCCTGCAATGCAGTAGTAAAACCACATGGCCGGATAATCGACGAAAAGTGGATGGTCGATATCGGGGTCTTCGACGAGCCTGTAATCAGAAAGCGTGAGCCCCGCATTGCTGACAATGTCGATTAGCTCCTGGAAAAACTCTTCTTTTGTTTTCATGAAATCAATGCCCTTGAAGTTCTGTATACACTGGACTTATCAGACCATAAAGATGGCAGCGCACCATTTTCCCTGCGAGTTCTCAGCTCTAAATCAGTGTGCGTTGCGGTTGAAACTATGGGCCTTCCTGAGACTGAATACAGGTCGAGATTGTCGAGGACTGACTGGTTTTGTCCGCCAGATATCCTTAGCGCCGCCCCGCCTCCCGGGCCGGTGTTCCAGATTCTGGCCTTACCAATGCTAAAGTTAACACTGGCGACCAGAGAGAGTGTATCACCAGACCCTTTGTTCTCTGCTTCCAAAACAGAGAGGTAAACACCAGAACCCACACCCACATTCACCAGAACAGCGGATGTTGTCCCCGTGCATTTCAGCTTGCCATGGAAAAGATTGGCGCTTCCCAGGTAAAGAGCGGACTCATCCGTCCCTTTGTGGACAAATTCAACGTTATCCATTTCAAAGATAAGGTTACAGATTTTGTATCCGGTAAATGTTGTGTCTGAAATTTTAAATCTTGTAAGTGGGTTATTAGGCATCAGTACCGCATAGGAATCGTAGCTTTCGAACTTACTGGCCCCGCCAATGAAGAAATCAGTGAACGAAGAACTTCCGCCGAACCACAATGCTGCGCCCTTCGCTTTAATATCGAAGTTTGAAAACTTAATGTCGCTGCATGACGTGTAAAACCCGACCCCATAGCGAGAATAAGGAGAATCCCCCTGAATATTACTTGCCGTCACACCTGATGCGAAATCAAACCATGCCGCAGCGCCAGAAAAATTTCTGGCCTGAAAGTTTGTTGCAGTCACTCCCTTAACCCTGGCCAGAGTGAAAGTACCGGTACCATCAACACCAATATAGTTAACATCCCCATAGAGCATCCCTATCCAGTCTGATTCACAGTCGCTCATAGTGAGACCAATATGAACAATATCAGACCCTGTGTATCTGGCATCAATTGAATCGGCACAGCAGTATTCGGCGAAGTTGTTACTGATGAAAGCAACGCTGTAGTTTGGATGAGGTCCGGGTTGAATCCCGCTTTGCCCGCAGTATCGCTGCGTACAATGGTCAATGTGGACGTTGCTGGCACCATACCAGTTAATGCCATTTCTCCCGACATCATGAAATTGACTGTAGAAAATATAAATATCAATAACATTGCCGAAATCAAATCCATCACACCCGCCAGATATAATTTTTGAGAGAGCAGCGTCCCATGTCGCGACTTCGCCGGTATATGCGCCCTCTATACCGAAAACACGGACATTGCGGACGTTAAAGAATACAAAGGCTGACGATTTTGCCCTGCTGGTTTCGGTTCCCCCGCCTTTGACAAAAAGTAATGTCAGGTTATCCCCACCGGCATCTGCGCGTACTGCCTCATAGGTAGATTCAATAGTAATGCCTTCGATTTTGACGCCCGGATTAGTAATAAAAAATGCGGGATACGGGCTGGCTCGGTCTGATGTACTCCATATCCATTCTTCTCCCGTGGTACAAATTATTTTGCCGTTGCCAATGATTTTAACATTCGCGGCTGGCGTAATATTGGGTTCACAAAGATAGTCGTGACTGAGTAAAACGGTTGCCCCTTCAACGGACATTACATCTCTAATCGCAGCAGTATCATTAGCTATACCATTACCAAGGGCACCGCGCATTTCAGGTGTCTTAAATCCCAGTCCACCTATGAGACTGGCGCCGTCGCTTGAACCCAGGTTTTGGCGAAGCGCTGCATCACCGACAGATACAAAATGCGTAGCGTCGGTACTGGTCCATGTTTCGTCAGTATTACCAGCCGTGGTAAACGGGATATCTGTCGCTGCGGTGAGTTTATACAACTCGTTGTTATAGCGAATGAGCTGGTTATACTCGGTAAGCGTCAACGGGCCGGCAGTGTAATCACCAATTACCTCATAACCAGAGCTCGCAATAAATGTATCAAAACGATTTTCCTGACTTTGCATCTGACGATCATGGGCCGTCTCCATTCCGAAAAACGAGCGACGCGTTTTGCCCAGACGATCGGTCCACATTAAGGCGGTCAGGCTGTTAAGTGCAAAGTCGAGGTTCTCGGCGTTATCAAATAAATCCTTTACAGCCGCCGATCCCAGGGGGTTGCCGGTTTTATATGTGCTCATAGTCGCCCTATAACAAAAAACCCGCCGAAGCGGGTTGTTGAGAGATGTTTCAGTTTTATGCAACGTCGCCGGGGTAGCTGGCGTTGTCGTAGTCGTAGAATGACGCGCGGTACTCTTTGGCGGTAACCTGACACGTCCCGTCTGATTGAGGGGCAATCTCCTCAACAATGGCGTCATAGA
>PPYF01602729.1_pt1 | contig 56492 bp, 48 predicted proteins | sample 1559871 | NCBI WGS metagenome assembly PPYF01 (sample SAMN08240021, study PRJNA423297) | Human gut metagenome, whole genome shotgun sequencing project.
ATTATTTTTATTTTACCTTTTTTCATATGTAAAAACCTCTAATTTATAATTAATAAATTTAACATATTTAAAGGCTGAATGCTAGATAACATATAACTTTCAGCCATCGAAAATTTTATACTTTCCTGTACTTTAAAAAAGAAAAATGTTATACATATTTCTACAATGCTGATATTGATAAAGACTTTAATGAAAAAGCAGTCTTTATCAGTGATGGTGACTGGAAAAACTATATGTTAAATATAAATAAAGACTCTGCTAAATAAGCAGAGTCTTTATTTATATTTAATAATTTATTATTAACTTTTAGTCTTCATATTTTAATTTAATAAATTTATCTATTTCTTCTGCCACAAGTTTTGCATGTGCTGCAGCTCTAACTACAGTATCTGCCCCTGTAACAACATCCCCTGATGCAAACACACCTTCTTTTGTGGTATGCCCACTTTTATCAGTTATTAATAATCCCCATTTATTTATTTCAAGGCCAGTGGTATTGGATACTATATTATTTCTTGCCGCTTGGCTAATAGCTATAATAACAGAATCACATTCAAATAAACCTTCTGTACCTTCTTTATTTACTGTTATAATTTTACCATTATCATCTTCTGCATTTTCTGTTTCTATGTATTTAACACCTTCCTCTGTAATTTCCAGTGGTGCTTTAAATAATTCAAACTTTACGCCATCTTCCTTGGCTTCTTCTAGTTCAGCCTTAGTACATGTCATATTTTCAAAGCCTTTTCTATATAATACATATACTTCATCTGCTCCGCTTCTCTTTGCAGTTCTCGCTGCATCCATGGCTACATTTCCAGCACCAATTACAACAACCTTATTACCTAATCTATATACAGATGGAGATTTTAAATAATCTATGGCATAATGTACATTTCCTAAACTTTCCCCTTTTATATTTAACGGCTTAGGATTCCAAAGCCCTGTACCAATAAATACAGCCTTATATCCATCAGTTAATAATTTGTCAACTGTGATTACCGGTCCTATAAGTGTATTAGGCCTAATTACCACTCCAAGCTCTAAAAGCTTTTCCTCATATTTATCTATAGTCTCATTAGGAAGTCTATATTCAGGTATTCCATATCTTAATACTCCACCTATTTTTTCATGAGCATCAAAAATAGTGATCTTATATCCTTTTCTAGCTAAAATAAATGCTAATGTAATACCAGCAGGGCCACCACCTATAATAGCAACACTATGTTTATTTTTTGGAAGGTTCTCAAAATGAATTTTATCTAGATATTCACTTGATATAAACTCTTCCATTTCACAAAATCTCACTGGCTCACTTTTAATTCCTCTTATACAATTTCCTTTGCATTGATCCTCATGAGGGCATACCACTGCACAAATAGCTGATAATGGATTATTCTCAAAAAGCACTTCTCCTGCTTCATGGATTTTTCCTTCTTTAAATAAAGAAATAACTTCCGGTATTGGTGTATCAATTGGACAGTTCATTCTACATCTTGGCTTTTTGCATAATAAACATCTATCTGCTTCTAATAATAATTCTTTCATTTGTTTCTCCCCTCTGTTTTTAAAAAGACTTATAGCATTTATTTTATCAAATTTAAGTATTATTTATCAAATACACCAAATACGTATTTCTTAAATTCTTCAAATGTACTTTTTTCTATTGATACTCCTTTATGTATTTTACCAGTTGCAAAATTATATTCAGCAACACCATAATTAAACATTGCACTTGTAATAATAAAGTTAGTATCATAATATCTATAATTTGCTTTATTGTCCATTGCAACCATGCATATATCAACTAAATCCTGAGAATCTCTAAGATATCCTGCCTTATTCATTTCTAAAATAAAGTATAGTAAATTATAAGCCCCTGCCAGTTCCACCATAGAATCCCCAGCTATATTATATAACTTATTTATATTATGGAAGTATTTAATACTTTGAAATTCAATAGTTTTATAATCTTCATTTATTTTTGCTTCTCTTAAATTTAATTCATTAATTCTATCTTTTATATATTCCCATGATGTTGTTTCTCTTATTGAGTTATTTTTTATAACATTTTGAAATTTTTCAAACATCTCTTCAGCATCATTTCCTTTGTGCATCAAAGTTCCATTTATATTAACTGTATATTCTCCATTTAAATATACTAAAGCTATTTTATTATCCATATATATACACTCCTATTTATTAATAATAATTATTATATCATATTTAATATTCTTATATATAGTATTTTCATCATAACTCTCCCATTCCCAATAATCATATTTTAATCTACTTCATATAATATTATTAAATCAATATATAAAAGTGATAAAATGAGATACGTTCTAGATATAAAAAAATGTAAATTTATTGGAAAAGGACACGAAGGTCGTGTCTATCTCACACCGGAAGGATTTGCTTTAAAAATATTTTATAAAACCAAAAATGCCCATGATGAAGTAGAAATTTTAGAAAAAGTTAAAAATAGTCGTTTTTTTCCTAATGTTTTATTTATAGCAGATAAAATGGTGCTTAGAGAATACATTTCTGGTGAAAACTTAGGAAGTTATCTTTATAAGCACGGCTTATCGTATAATATTGCTGTTGAAATAATTGAGCTTGTAGAGGAATTTAAAAATTTAAATTTTACACGAATTAATATTAGAAGCGCGCATATTTTCATTGATAACAATGAAAAAATTAAAGTTATAGACCCAAGAAAACCATATATAAAAAACACACCTTATCCTAAAGATATCATTCATGTACTTGTAAAACTTAAACTTTTTGATGATTTTTTAAAATATTTAGCTGAATATAAACCTTCTCTCTTAAAATATTGGTCATTAGGATATGACTATTATATTAAAATGTCTAAGAAGAAATATTTTATCAAATTAAAGATATGTTAATTTGCTGGTAAAAGCAAAACAGCTAGTCAGTAAAACTAGCTGTTTTAAATATCCTTGAAAGAAATTTACATATATCTTAAAATATATTTATAACCAAATTTTACAAGGAGGTTTTATTTTGACTTTACCTTATTATGAAAAACTACCCTGTGGTGGAATTCTCACAATCGTTAATAATAAGTGGTTTATCCAATATTCATTCCTTCCTCTTGACCCCAACGGTGGTAATATATCAATTATCATAAAAAGTACAGATATAGACAATCATCTTATAGCCCTTCGTAATAATTTTGAACTTTTCAAATCCATAGAACATAACTGTGATGAATGTATTTATGGCATACCTGCTTATATGAATATGACCATTAATGTTCATGGTCCTTCTAAAGGAGTATGTTTAGAAGGATATTATCGTCCTATTTCCACCGAAAAAGAATTCCAATTAGTAAAAGACTCTTTTCTTTATGCAAAGGAAAAAGCCATGGAATTATTAAAGAATAAATCCACAAATTAAAAATCCTGCTAAGCTTACTGCACTTGCAATCAGTGCATATGGAATTTGACTTAGTGCATGATCCATATTATCAATACTGCATGAACTAGATGTTAATACTGTAGCGTCTGAGTAGAAACAAGCATGACTACCTAATGCTCCTCCAGATAATACTGCTGCCATTACTAAAACTAAGTTAGCACCTAATGATGCTCCAAGTGGAAGAATAATTGGTACGCATACTGCTGGTATGCCCCAGTTGCTTCCTGTAATAAATGTAAGTAATGCAACCACAATAAATGATACTGCCGGGAAAATATCTCCATTTAAATATGGAGCAACTGTTTCTATTACATAGTTAGGCAACCCTATATCATTAGCTGCTTGCTGCATAACAAAGGCCATAAACACAATGGCTATTGTTGGCACCATGTCACAGAATCCTCTTATATAAATATCACAAAATTCATCAAATGTCATTTTCTTTCTTGGTACATATAGTACAAGACACACAAACAGTGCTGCTATAACAGATATAAATAAATCTCCGCTAATTATTGTCATACCAATTAACACACCCATTGGTAATAAAAAGTCAATAAGCTTTCCTTCTCCATTTGCATATTCATCAAGCAAATCCGAATTAAACTTACTACTAGTTTCACCATAAACTTTTCCCGTTGTTTCCACTCTCTTATAAGCGTCTTTCATTTTACCAATTTTAGGTATTATCCCTAAAATGAAAAGTGGCACTATAATAACTGATGCCCATGCATAAAAAGTAAATGGAATAACTTTAAGATATGTAGCTATATCACTTCCATAATTTAATGCTGCAACAGCAGGCTCTTTTCCAAAAACACTGGCATAAAATATTGCCCATGTTGAAAATGGTAATAATACACAAACTGGTGCTCCTGTAGAATCTATTATATACGCTAATGATTCTCTTGGAACTTTTTTCTTATCACTTATATTTTTCATACATGCCCCTAAGGTCATGATGTTTAAGTATTCATCAACAAAAATTAAAATCCCTAATATCCAGGTTGTAATCAATGTACTTTTTTGGGTTTTACAATATCTTTCTAACTTTCCTGCAAACCCTAATGTTCCTTTAGACTTTCTAAGTAATGCAATTAAACTCCCAAATAAACCACATACAATTAATACCCATTGATTATCTGGATTACCAGCAGATGTAAAAAAGGCCTCAGACCATTTACTACCGAACCCAAACCCGTACATTATTATATAGGTTGATAATGTTCCTAATAATAATGCTTCTAATGTTTTTTTTGTTAATAAAGCAAAGATTATAACAATCAATGCTGGTAAAATACTTAATACACCGTATTCCACTTATCATTCCCCTTCCGTTTTATAAAATTATATTTTAGTACTTTATTTAAAGCCCTATTAAGTATACATTAGTACTACAATAAAATATATAAAAAAAATTAATTTTTTTATATATTTTCTGTTTTTTACATACTTATATAAATATATCTATATTTTTTATCATACAATAAATGTTATAATCTAAATGTAGATAGCAAACTTATGAAAATACTATATTATAGATGAGGTAATAATATGAAAAATTTAAAAATTTACTTTACTTCTGACATGCATGGATATATTTATCCTACTAATTATGTTGATAGAAGTGAAAAAAACATTGGACTTTTAAACATAATGTCAAATTTTAAAAAGGATGATAATACTCTAATAATTGATTGTGGTGATACTATTCAAGGTTCTCCTTTTACAAACTATTTAAGTAATAATGATTTCACTACTCATCCAATAGCAGACATAATGAATGCTGCTGGCTATGATTATATAACTTTAGGAAACCATGATTTTAATTATGGTCTTACTTATTTAAATAAATATCTCCATACATTAAAAGCTAAATGCTTATGTGCAAACATAGTGGATAAAACTGGACAGCTTCCTATATTACCATACGATATTAAAACATTAGGTAATGGTTTAAGAGTTGGTATAATCGGTATTACAACAGATTTTATAAATAGATGGGAACGTGCTGAAAATATTGAAAATCTAACAATTAGTACTACATATAAAGCTGTTTCATATTATTTTGATGAAGTAAAATCTTCTTGTGACGTACTTATTGGTATTTATCATGGTGGCTTTGAGTATGACTTAGAAACACATAAACAGCTTACTAAAACATCAGAAAATATAGCCTATAAATTATGTGAAGATTTTTCTTTTGATATTCTCCTAACAGGCCATCAACATATGTCTATCGCTGGGCAGACACTTCATGGCACTCATATAGCTCAAACGCCTTTTAATGGAACTAAGTATCTAGAATTAGATCTTACATTACAAAATGATGGAATAAAAACTATTGAATCATCTTTAAAAGATGTATCTATAAATCCACAAAAAGAAATGTATGAAAAATATCTTCCATTGGAAGAAAAAATTCAAGAATGGCTTGATACACCAGTTGGCTTCCTAAACAAAGAATTAATGCCTTCATCACACTTAGAAATGGCTCTAAATGGTTCAGAACTAGCTAATTTTATTAATCAAATTCAAATTGCTGAAAGCGGAGCTGATATTTCTTGTACTTCTTTTTCTAACGAAATAAAAGGCTTTAATAAAAATGTTACTGTAAGAGATATAATGTCTACTTATAAATTTCCAAACACCCTTGCAGTTTTAGAAGTAAATAGAAAATACTTAAAATTAGCTTTAGAAATATGTGCTAGCTACTTCCATATAGATAATGAAACTATTTCAATCTCAAATAGGTTTCTAAAGCCTAAAGTGCAACATTATAATTATGATTATTTTAATAATATTGAATATACTTTTGATTTAAGAAAACCTGTAGGTTCAAGAGTAACTTCTATAAAATTTAAAGGCCAAGAGCTATCTGATAATACATCATTATCACTTGTAATGAATAATTATAGGGCTACAGGTGCTGGTGGCTATGAATTCTTAACGGAATGTCCTATGATAAAAGAAATACAATGCGAAATGCCTGAAGTAATAATTAATTACTTTAGAAAGCATACAAATGTTCAAGTAGACTGCACTAAATATATAAATGTTGTTTACTAAAAAAACTATACTTATAAAAATAAACCTATAGTTGAAAATAAATTCAACTATAGGTTTTAAATTAATTTATGCTCTTTTTCCTTTTTATAATTTTAACTCCAACTGCAACCATTACTAGAGCTGAAGCTAATATTATTACATGAGCTTCACTTCCAGTATTAACTAAAGATTTATTATTCTTATTAATGCCTTCATTTTTATTGTCTGCTCCAGGTTTGTTATTTCCTGGTTTGTTATCTCCAGGTTTATTATTTCCTGGCTTATTGTTTTCATCTTGATTATTGTCATCTTGACCAGGTTCTTTTTGTTCTTCTTTTCTTAAATTATCCATAATATTTTTTAAATTTTGCTCTGCATTGTCAATTATTTCTTGTGTTACTGTTGGATTTTCTGAAACTGCATTCTCATACACTTCTTCTGCTTCATTTAATGCAGCAATTAGCTTTTCTCTATCTTCTTCAACTATTTCATCAAATTCATCACTATATACTATTACTTTTGCATTTTTAATAGTATTAAATAAATTTTCAGTAACTAGTGGAATATATTCTTCTAATTTTACATTATCTATATTTATTGAATGTTCATCAGTAATTTGTGTTCCATTAACAGCTCCCATAGCTATACTGAAAATTGAATTTTCATCACTTTCTTCTGTCATTTCAAAAATTACTTGATATTTATTGTATTCACCTTTTAACTCAACTATTTCATTAGGAGAATATGGTCTCCAGTCGTTATCACTGCTTCCATCTCTTTGAATAGTAAACATTATTGATCTATCAATTGTACTTTTTGCATCAAGAGATAATACATACTTCTTTCCTTTTTCTAGTTTTACATTACTTTGCTTAAGTTGTATTTTCCAATCAGCATCACCAGTATCTTGAATATCTATTCTTGCTGAAGGATCACCTGTAGAGTTATCTATTGAAGATGATACTTTAGATGATACACTGCTATCTGCAAATAACTCCCACTTAGCAAATCCATTGCCGAAATCTCCATTTGTGATTAAACCTGTTTCTTTAATTCTAACATTATCAATATAAGTTACTCCATAAGCACCTAATAATAATTCTAAATTTGAATTATTTAAAACTTCTCCTGTTTTAAATTTATATTTGAAGTTAGTCTTTTCTGTAGTAATATTTGCTTCAAAGCTTTCACCATTAATTTGCGCCTTAATAGTTTTATCTTCTTCGCCATAAGCATCAAATGAAAGAGTATATTCTTTATTTTTTGCTATAGCAAGGTCTGTTTGCTTAACTATTACATCACTTAATGATGCTGGATTTTCTTTAACATCTACTTTTAGCTCTCTTGAATTATTGATATTTGGTACACCAATAGAAACATTATCTATTGTAGATTCTATATCCCAATATTTCATACGGTCTTGTCCTACATCAAATGTACCATTATATACATAGTTTCCATCCGGAAGAACTGTTTTTTTATTGTTATCTTCTGCTTCATGTTGACCTATTTTTTCTAATCTAACATTACTTATTTCAATAGTAGCTAATGATCCTTGATTACCATAGCTAAATTCTACTCTACCATTAGCCTCATCAATGTCTTTCATAATAAAATCATAAGAATAGCTTTGTAATTCATTTGTAAGATTAACTACTGTATCTTCAAATTGTCTCACATATCCTCTATCTGGTGAAGTAACATTTACTATCATTGTTCTATCTTCATCTGCTCTTGCATCAAAAGTAAGTCTATATTCACCATATTGCTTTAAAGGTAATTGAGGTTGAACTAATTGTAATGAGTAATTTTCCTTTCCTACTTCTTCAGTAGTAAGAATAATTTTATTATTTTCAATTATGCTTTCTCCTCTTCCACCAAGAGTTGTAAGTTTAATCCAACCTTCATTATCAGTTAAATCTTCATTTACAGAAAAATCTCCATTATTAATATAGTTTCCAGTAGCATCTGGATCTCTTAAATCAACTGGTTCTTTTTCTGGCTTAGTAACATTTTCATCATAGCTATCTAACTGATAAACCTTAACATAATCCACCTTAAGTTCAGCATTTTCAAAATCAGTAGTTTCGTCTGGATTACCTGGCCAATTTCCACCAACTGCTAAATTGAATTGAAGATAAAATGTTTGATCAAAAGGTGCTGGATATGTTTTCTCATCATCACCTTCTTGCTTAGTATACCAATCATTCACTGTATGATATAAGTTTCCATCTATATAGAAACGCATTTCACTTGGTTCCCACTCCACTGAAAATACATGATAATCATCAGCAAATGTAGTTCCATCTAAAATATAAGTCCCTTGCTGCTCTCTATGTGGATTACCATAATGTATTGTTCCATAAGCTTTTTCTGGCTCATGTCCTAATACCTCCATAATATCTATTTCACCACATCTTGGCCAAGAACCATAAAGATTCTCATCTGTTGGCATCATCCAAAAGGCTGGCCATAACCCTTGTCCTTCTGGAACTTTTAATCTAGCTTCAAAACGACCATATTTATAATCTCGTTTATTTTGAGTTGTTACTTTCCCTGAAGTATATTTAACACCATCTTCAGTTTCATCTTTGATGGCTTTAAGAACTAGCTCTCCATCTTTTACATAAATATTATCTGTAGAGTCAGTATACTCTTGTAATTCATTGTTTACCCATCCTGGTTCATGTGTTTCATAATTCCAGTCTTCCATATTTAATGAATCACCATCAAAATTATCTTCCCACACTAGTTTCCAGTCTTCACTAGTTTCTTTCATAAAATCAATATTACTATCAGCATATACATTACTAACATTAACCGTATTACTCATCATACTTGTTACTAAAGTGCCAACTAACACATTACAAATCTTTTTCTTCATTCTATCCTCCTATTATAGTTATTATTCTTTAATTTTTATTACATTGGATCATAAGATACCCAATCATAGTACGCTTTAATTGGCGTAGCACCATTGAATCTGCCAAGCCATGAATCTACATTTTTTCCTGGCCATAAATTCATCATTATTTTTCCTGGATGTGATGGAATATTATCATATGCTCTATAAACTTCCTTACCATCAACTAACCATGCAATGTAATTTGGCTGCCAATTAAAAGCATAAGTATGAAAACTTTGTGATGCATCAAAACCTAAATCATAAAGATATTCATGGTTTCCTACACCATTTGTATAATAATTAAACTGTACCTTAGTAGTGTCTTTACCTAAAAACTCTATATCTATTTCATCCCATGGGCTATTATCAGTTGGTCCTATATAAGTGAAAAATGAAGAAACTACTCCTGTATTTTTCGCTGGCTTCATTCTAACTTGATAAAGTCCATATCCATAAGTATCATTACTTCTATATTCCCCACCAGCATATTGTGAAACACCACCTTGATAATCTCTAGTTATTGCCAATTCCATAGTTCCATTATAAAAATTAACGTTTTGTCCTCTCCATGTGCAATCAAACATACCTCCATTGGACCATCCATCTGATTTGCTCCAATCTCTTGAGTTCATATAACTAAGTCCATCTCCAAAATGACTAGTTGTTAATGCTGAAACTTGAGTTGATAATAATGTTCCTGCTAATAAAATACCTGTAATAATTTTTGATAATTTTATTTTCATATTATTCACTCCTTTAAAAATATACCTCTAATAGAAAATGTTTACATTAAGAATAAAATAAATTGATAAATATTATTATTTATCAATTTATTTTATAGAGTTTTAGATTAAAAGTTCTTAGCCTTTTAACTCTTTATACATTTCTATCATTTCTTCAGCTAAAGATTTAATAACTTCTGCACTCATCATTTGATCTTCTGCATGCATAAGCATTAATGAAAATTCTGTCTTTTCTCCTGCTGCTTCCTTTTGTATTAATGAAGTATGTGCATGATGCCCTTCCGTAAGATATTTCGCTGCTTCAGATAATCTCTCTTCACCTTCTGCATAGTTACCACTTCTTACTACTCTTAATGCCTCAATAGCTAATGATTTAGCCATACCAACATTACTAATTATCTCAAATGCTATTAATTCTAATCCTTCCATTACTTACAACTCCTACTTTAATTTTTAAATAGTTACAGTATCTTTACTATTACTTAACTCATGTTTTCTTCTGTCTTCTTCTGCTTTTACTTCTGCTTTACTAGCAGCAATTACAAATGGTGCATACATCAATACACTAACAGCAAGAGAAACAAATCCCATTATTAATGCTAATATATTTCCACCTGTGCCTAAGAATGGTGCTAATGGTCCTGGTGTTGTCCAAGGTACTTGGAAAGCAATTGGTGGTATGATTTTAAATACAGCTATTGATAAATAACCAATCATTTCACCTACTAATGGCGTTAAAATAAATGGTATCATGTATATTGGGTTTAATACTATTGGTAATCCAAAGATAACCATTTCATTTATATTGAATAATCCTGGTGCAAATGAAAGTTTAGCAATACTCTTATGTTCTTTTGCTTTACTAAATAAGAATAGAGCAATTATTAAACCTAATGTTGCTCCTGATCCACCGTATGCTCCAAATCCATCATATAAAGCATTGAATGTTACTGGATAAGGTGCTCCCCATGCAGTTCCATTTGCTGCAGCATATGAAAGGTTAGCATTAGTTACTTCTGAGAACATAGTATCACGTACAGCCGCAATAGTATTTGGTCCATGGATACCCATAACCCAAAGTGTTTGAGATATTAATGTTAATATTAAAACTGATCCTACATTTTGTGATAATTTAGTTAATGGTTGTTGAATTACATTGTAAATTATTTCGTTCAATCCACCTGGTGCAATTTTCTTAATAAAGAAGTTTACAAAAGTGAATGAAACTGTTGTTATTATTATAGGTACTAATAACTTAAAGGTTCTAGCTACTGCTGGTGGTACTTGCTCTGGCATTTTGATTTCTAACTTATTAGATTTTGATAAAGCTGACATTAGTTCACCAACTAATAAACCAACTATTATTGCAACAAATAGACCTTGTGGCCCAAAAAATTGAGTTGCTAAATGCTTTGCGCCTTCTACATTTACATAATCAGGATATATTATAAAATAAACAGATACTGCTGTTAATCCTGATAATAAATCATCAGATTTAAGCTGTTTAGCTAAATTTCTTGCAATCAAGAATGTTACTAATATTGCAAGAATATCTGTTGATCCTTTTAATACTGGACTAAATATAGCTTGATATTCTGCAATATTGGGAAATATCTTTTGTAATCTTAACATCTTACAAACAAATCCATCTGGTGATAAAAATACTGAATTAATTAATACCATTAATGATCCAGCCATTGTTAATGGGAATGTTAATATAAATGCATCTCTTACTGCACAAATATGTCTTTGTGAATTCAACTTACTTGCTAACGGCACTAGAAATCTTTCAATTTGAGATTGAAATTTTTCCATAAAACTCATAATATACCCTTCTTTCATTCTTTATTAATTTTTTATTTTACTATTTAATTTTTTCTAATGTACTTATTAATATTGATTTTCCATCCATTATTCCATATAATCTCATATCGATTACGTCTACTGGTATTCTTCCACATGCTAATTTTTCCACTACTGGTTTTTGGAAACGTACTTGTGGTCCTAAAAGAACTATATCAACTTCATTAATTTTTGTTGAACATTCTGATACTGGTAATGCTTCAATTTCTACTTCCACATTCATATCTTGAGCTGCGCTCTTCATTTTATTAACTAATAAACTTGTTGACATTCCTGCTGAACATACTAATAATATTTTTTTCATAATTAATCACCTCATAAATTTTTTTATTATAATATTTTTATAATTCTTCTCCATTAGTTTCTATTACTTTCTTATACCAATAGAAACTTTTCTTTTTAATTCTTTTTAATTCTTTGATTTCTTTTTCATCTCTATCTATATATATAAAACCATAACGTTTTTGATATCCATTTAACCAACTTAATAAATCTGTAAATGACCATGTACAATATCCTAACAATTCAACACCATCTGTGATAGCTTCTTTACAAGCTCTAACATGATTGCTTAAATATTTTATTCTGTAATCATCATTTACAACTTCATTTTCTTCTAATTTATCAAATTCACCTAAACCATTTTCAGTAATTAAAATAGGTAACCCATATCTACTTGTTAATCTTCTTAATCCTATTCTTAATCCTTCAGGATCTATTGCCCAATCCCAATTTGTATATTCTAAATATTGATTTTTAATATTTTTAAATACTCCTGGTATACCACTGTCTTGTGCTGTTCCCTTTTTACCAGTGTTATTCATTCCTTCTACAGCACCTACACCATCTAATCCATTTTTTTCAATTGTTGTTGTTTGATAGTAATTTATTCCAATGAAATCAGGTTTTGCTCTTTCTAATAATTCTAAATCACCATCTTCAATCACTGGTGCTACTCCTAATTTTTCATAATACTTCATTGCAAATGCTGGATATATACCTTTACAATAAACATCAAGCCACCAGTTATTATTTAATTCTTCTGCATTTTCTGCTGCTATAACATCCTCTGGATTACATGTATTTGCATATATTGGTGAGAATGCAAAGCTTGGACCAATCATTCCATTTGGTACATAAGCTCTAAAAGATTCAATAACTTTTGCATTAGCTAAGTTTGCAATATGATTAGCTTGTAACATTCTCTTTAAATCTTTAACTCCTGGTGGATGTAATGCTGTCATGTATCCTAAATTTATAAATACATTTTGTTCATTTAAACTTACCCAATATTTAACTTTATCACCAAATCTCTTAAATAACGTTATACAGTAATTGTTAAAATCATTTATTATTTCTCTTGATTCCCAACCACCATATAAGTCTTGTAAATATTGCGGTAAATCCCAATGATATAGTGTTATGATTGGTTTAATATTATTTTTTATAAGCTCGTTTATTAAATCTTCATAAAACTTTAAACCAGCTTCATTTACTTCTCCACGACCTTTAGGATATATTCTAGTCCATGCTATTGAAAATCTATATGCCTTTAATCCCATCTCAGCCATTAAAGCTACATCTTCTTTGTACCTATTATAGTGATCAACAGCTACATCACCGTTAGTACCTTTATATGTTTTTCCAGGTAGCTTAGTATATACATCCCAGATACTTTCTCCTTTTCCATCTTGGTTCCATGCTCCTTCTACTTGATAAGCTGCAGAGGCAGATCCCCACAAGAATCCATCACTAAATTTTTCTAACTTTTCATAAATCATTAAATCATCTCTCCTTGTTTCACTTCATGAATTTAGTATATAATACATTTTATGGTTTGTAATCATTTTCTAAAGCAAAAAAAACATGTTCCACCTTTAAAAAATACATACAAAAATAAAACAAGGTGTTTTTTAAAAAACACTAAAAATATATAAATAAAAGGCACATATACACTCAAAAAATTGAGTCTATATGTGCTTTCTTACTCTATACCATATTCATTATATAGCTTTTTGCCAATCCTCTCTATCATATATAATACAGGAATTTGTGTTGTAATATCACTATAATTAACTTTAACTTGTTGCACATAATAAGGTAAATTTAAATCTGATATTTTAGCTATAGTACAATTTTCCGTATTTGTTATACTGGCAATTGTACAGTTTTCTTTTTTAAATCTAACAATATTTTCTATAGTAGTTGATGTTTCTCCTGATACTGATAAAGCTATTATGAGACACTCACCATAACATTTAAAATTCTTAGGAAAAAATGGATCATCAATATGAAAGGTAAACTTTCCAATAGCAGAAAAATATCTAGCTGCATATTTACACAGTATTCCTGAGGATCCTATTCCTAAAAATATAATACTATTAGCCGTTTTAAGCATATTACATAATGTATCTAATCTATTATCTAAATCACTGCCTTCAATATTTTTCAGAAAATTTATTATTTCTGATGTATCATCATTTACCTTTTTAATATTATTTTCTTCAATATACATTTTAAATTTGACTTTAAATTCTGAAAATCCTTCACAGTTCAATTTCTTGCAAAATCTCAATATTGTAGTTGTAGATACATGTGCTTCCTCTGCAAGTTCCCGTATTCTCATATATATTACTTTTTTACTGTTTTTCATAATATATTCATATAGGGATAATTCTAAGTTGTTTAAACTTTGTATCACTTCATATCTAAACATATCTTCACCTCAAGTTAGCTTCTTCTACTCTTTTGATTTAACTTTTCATTTATTTATACTAACTATTTTTTAATTGCATTTATTACTGCACCAAGTATATTGGCATCGTTATTATACTTACATCTATCTATTTTAGTTGTAATAACATCACATTCGGTATGTCTAATACACTCTTCCCTATACTTCTCTTTAATCCTATTAATAAACCATTCTTCTTCAGATATTCCTCCACCTATACAAATAACTTCTGGATTATAGAAAACTGTAATAGTTATTAACTGTACAAGTATATTATCTATCCACTGCTCCACAGTTTCTTTTGCTGTATTATCTCCTTCGAAATATTTATTACATACCTCATGTCCATATCTCACTTTAACGTTTTCATCAACTTTGTCATTATATATATTTATTAAAGCCGTCATTGATGCATAATCACCCATATTATCCATCTTTCCATTACTAAAATTTATAAATGGAAGCATATGAAATTCACCAGCAAAAGAGTCCTTTCCATATATTACTCCATTTTCATTACAAATACATCCACCTGTTCCTGTACCTAATATTAAAAATGCCGATGATTTGCTATCTTTTGCATTTCCTATTTCAAACTCACATAACCCTGCAGCTTTAGCATCATTTATTGCTGCAACTTTTTTATTTGTTCTATTTTGTATTTCATGAACTATATTAGTTCCATACATAATTCTTAAATTAGGTGCTGCATACGATCTAACATTAGCTTCTTCATCTATAACACCTGGAGCACTTATACCTATTACATCTATATCCTCAATCCCTCTCATGTTATGGCATATATAATCATAAAGCTCATCTTTTGTCTCAAACTTAATAGTTTCAACTTTCCATTTCTCCATAATTTTATACGATTCATCCACTAAGGCATATTTAATAAAAGTTCCTCCAATATCAATTCCTATTTTTTTCATTTCAAATCCCCCTTTAACCATATTTTACAAATTATACAATAACATATGTATTTAATAAATTAAATACTTTTTGTAAAAATATATACTTTTTTAATAATAAATCACTTATTGTTTTATAAAAAATAAGTTATAGTAAAATATGTTTTATTTCACTATAACTCATTTTTTATTTTAAGAACTATTTCTGTATATATTCCTTCTTCGCTATATATTTTAATTCTTCCACCATATAAAGAAATTATTTTATCTGCAATTGAAAGTCCTAATCCAAAGGAATTATTGTTTTTTCTTGATTTATCAACCTTATAAAATCTATTTAAAATATAAGGTATTTCATCTTTTGGTATTCCTTTACCATTATCTCTTATATTAAATAATATATTTTCATTCTTTTCAAATATATTTATATCAATAACACATTCATCTTTATCATTATACTTAATAGCATTATCAATAAAGATAATTAATATTTGCTTTAAATGATCCTGCTTAATTTTTAACATTAGATTTTCATCCATTATTAATTTAAATTTAGTAGTATTATTTAATATCTTATAGTGTTCTATAATTTGTAAAATTATTTGTTTAGCTTGAATTTTTTCAATTTCACTTAGATTTATTATCTCATTATCACATCTTGATAATGTTAATAAATCTCCAACAATTTTTGTTAATCTTTCTGTTTCACTAATACATATATCTAATGATTTTTCTAAACGCTCTTTATCATTCTTTCCCCATCTTTTTATCATTCTAAGATGACCTTGCAAAGCTGTAAGAGGAGTTCTTAATTCATGAGATGCATCAGAAACAAACCTGCTTTGCTCATTAAATGCTTCTTCTACTTCATCTAACATATCATTAAATAATATATTAACTTTATCAAATTCATCATTAGTATTTGATATTTCTACTCTATATTTTATGCCATTTTCCTTTACTTCATTTATTGTATTAGATAAATTTTTTAATCTACCAACAAATCTTTTTGATAAATAAATAGCTCCAATTATACTTAATATAATTCCAATAAATAATGATATTAATAATGTTTGAAAATAATTTTCCATTATTTCATCAAAAATCGTATCTCCATGTACAATTTGAATTCTATAATCTTTATTATCAATTTCTATCTTTCCATCTAATACAACATATAAATCCCAATCTATATATCTAAAATTAACTTTTAGCTCCTCATTAGTACTTAACGGTATCTTATCCCAAATATCATTTTTACTTTTATATTTTATATAATTATCCTGATATATTCTTATAATTTCATCATCATCTTTTATAATATCATTTAAAGTATTATCTTTTAATTCAATATTAGATAGTATATAACTTAACTCTTCGTATCTCTTTTCAATTTGCTCCTCTTCATATTCAATAGTGCGCATATTCATGCTTATTAGTTGTACCACTGAATAAACACAAATTATTGATACTATTATTATTGAAGAAATAATACTAAATTCTAAAAATATCGGTAATCTTTTTCGTTTTTTCATTACTTTTCACTAATAATATAGCCAACAGCTCTCACAGTTTCTATATATGCCTCTTTATTTTTTTCATCTAATTTATTTCTTAAATAACTTACATAAACATCCACTACATTAGTTCCTGCATCATAATCATAACCCCATACTTCATTTAATATGTTATCTCTCGTAACAACCTTTCCTTTATTGTTTAAAAGCAATATTAAAAGTTCATATTCTTTATTGGTTAAATTAATTTTTTCTTCATTTTTCATAACTGTTCTTGATTCTAATTGAATACTTAAATCTTTAAACTTTATAATATTTGATTTTACTTTTTCCGCTCTTCTAAATATAACTTGAATCCTTGCAATAAGCTCTTCTATAGCAAAAGGCTTAGCTATATAGTCATCTGCTCCAATTTGTAGTCCTGCTACCTTATCCATTACGCTATCTTTTGCACTTAGCATTATAACTGGAATATCTTTTTCTTTCTTTAATCTTCTACAGACTTCTAAACCACTAATACCTGGTAGCATTAAATCAAGCACTATCAAATCATAATCTTCTCTTAACGCTTTTATTAATCCTTCTTTGCCATCTTCACTTATCTCTGCCTCATAGCCTTCATATTCCAGTTCCATCTTTATAAAATCTGATATATTAGATTCATCTTCTATTATTAGAATTTTTTTCACAAAATCACTTCTTTCAAAAATTTCTGTATATTAACCATTGTAATCTATATCAGTTATTGCACCATATTTAGAATTTACTTTTACTTCATATAATCTATTATTACCATCTTTTATTTTAAATTCATATTCTAAAATACCATCTTCCAAATCAATTCTATACCCTACTATTTGTCCATTTATACTTGCTAAAGCAATTTTCTCTGCTTCACTTCTACTATAATTTATATTAGATTTTACATACCCATAAAATATACCTGCTATTATAACTCCAATTACTCCTAATACTATCATTAGCTTAATCATAGTTTTTATTATTTTTCTTTTTTTCTCTTTAATTGTCTTTACTATAAGATTTATTTTTTCGTTCATTTCATTTCTTCCTTTACTATTATTATTTATATATACATCTTATAAAAAAATAGTTATTAAAGAATGAATTTAATATTATAGAATTATTAAAAATTTTTAATAATTACTCTTTTTGATTATTATCCATGCTTTGAATTTCTAAATATCCCTTTTTAACCTTAATTTAAAGAATTATCATTTTATCTCCCAAATAAGTGCATTAGGCTTAACAACGCCTTATTTATATAATTTTATTGCATAACTAATATTATCTGTTAGTGTCACATATATTAATATCCTATTTTTTCTATAATACATTTTTTAATTTAATATAATATTTTATTAATATTGTTAAATTTACTCACAACTTAAATACTCCTTTATTTCTTTTAAATTCTTAAAGCTTTTTTGACAATATTTTAATATTTCTTCATCAGCCACCTTTAAATCCTCTACATGAATTCCTTTCATTCCTCCAGAAAAAGCTGCTTTTATCCCTGCTGGTGAATCTTCTACAACAAAACAATCTTCAGGTTTAACATTAATTTCTTTTGCTGCTTTTAAAAATATATCTGGATTTGGTTTTCCTTTTTCCACATCATCACCACATACTATTGCATCAAAGCTTTCTTTAAGCCATTTATCTTTTATCTGTTTTTCCACTCTCTCCCTTTTTGCGGATGTCCCTAAAGCTATTTTATAGTTTCTTTCTTTAAGCATTGAAAATAATTCTTTTACACCTTCTTTTAAGGGAATACCCTCATTTTCTATGATAAAAAATAGCTGCTTATCCTTTTCTTCATACATCTTTTCAATGGGAAGTCCATCACCAAAATTATCCAAAAATATCTTTATTACATTTTCTCTTCCTGTCCCCATTACAGTAATATATAATTCTTTAGTCATTTTATATCCATACTTTTCAAAAACTCTTTGCCAAATATCTAAATACACTTTTTCCGTATCAAAAATTACTCCATCCATATCAAATATCACTGCTTCTTTTCCCATAAAATCACTCCATCATATTATATTTTTTCTTTAACTCTAAAATTCTCTTCACGCTTTTATTTATGTGCTATTCACTTATATCACCATAATATTATAATCTACCTAAATATAAGAAAGCTATATCAATATGATATAGCTTTCTTATATTTAGGTAGATTAATCAAATATTTTATTTTCTTTTTTAGCAAACTTTTCTTCCTTTTTTATATCATGTTCAATATCTTTTGCTAATTTTTTAGCTTCTTTTTCATGAATCTTTTCTTCATGCTTTTTAAGCCTTTCTTCTTCCTTCATTTGATGTTTTATTTCATGAGCAAATTTCTTTTCTTCATGTCTTTCATGTCTTTCTTCTTTATGTTCTTCATGATGAATTTTCATTTCATTAACTTTTTCTTTAAAAGTCATAAAATCCACTCCTTATTTTACAGCATTTAAAGCTGCTTCATAATCTGGTTCACTAGAAACTTCATTACAGTACTCAACATACGAAACTTTATTATTTTCATCTACAATAATAATTGCCCTAGTTAAAAGTCCTAGTTCTTTAATATAAACACCATAATTCTTACCAAAATCTCTATTTTTATAATCTGATAAAATAGTAACCTTATCTATTCCTGCACTACCACACCATCTACTTTGAGCAAAAGGTAAATCCATTGATACCACATATATACTTACATTATTTAGTTTTGCTGCTTCTTCATTAAATCTTCTTACTTCCCTATCACATACTGGTGTATCAACTGATGGAACTATTACAAATATTCTTTTTCCACTGGTATCCTTTAAGGTTATTTCCTTTAATTCTTTGTTGGTTAAATGAAAATCTGGAGCAGAATCACCAACATTTATATATTTATCTTCCAAAGTAACTGGTGTTCCCTTAAATGTAATCATCTTATATTTTCTTACCTCCTTTTTATTTTTCTCATATTTATATTTCCTAACTTTTTTCTTTATTATTCTAAAAAATAAAACTCCATACTTATTTATAATTTTAAAAAAGCTGTAGCATAAACTACAGCTCTATCAACAATTTCAATAATTATCTATCGCTTTGTTGTGCTTTCTTAGCTCTTCTACAAGCTAAACATCTCTTTGGTTCGTTATCGAATCCTTTTTCTTTGTAGAATTCTTGTTCTCCAACTGTGAATACGAATTCAGCACCACAATCTTTGCAAGTTAATGTCTTATCTGTCATAATAATTCCTCCTAATTTTAAAGATTCTAATGTGATAATAATCTCTTAAACTACGAGAAACCATTACATTAAAGAAACTTTATTTAAATAGCAGTATACACTGCTTATACTCATACTAACACTTATTTATACAAATTACAATATTTTTTTTAAATTTTACAAAGAGATTTTCAATAAAATAAGGCTTCTAATTTTCAACCTTATTTTAAGCTATTTAAAATAGATTTTCCAATTGTACCCTTTGGCATTTGCACCTCAAAATTATCAGCTATTGTTGCACCGATATCTGCAAAACTTTTACCAGTTCCTAATTGGCCATGATTTTTCATTGATGGAGAGTATGCTAAAAACGGAACATATTCTCTTGTATGATCACTTCCACTATAAGTTGGGTCATTACCATGATCTGCTGTAATTATTAATAAATCATCTTCTTTTAACTTATCTAGTACTTTTCCTAAGTTTACATCAAATCTTTCTAACTCTTCTGCATATCCTTTAGGATTTCTTCTATGTCCCCATAAAGCATCAAAATCAACTAAATTAACAAAACATAATCCTTTAAAATCCCTATCCATCAATTCCAAAGTTTGCTCCATACCATGAACTGAACTCTTTGATTTGTGGCTTTCAGTGATTCCTTCTCCATCAAAGATATCACTTATTTTTCCTACTGATATAACATCATAATTATTATCTTTTAAAACATTTAAAACTGTTTCACCATATGGCTTTAAAGCATAATCATGTCTATTGCTCGTTCTCTTAAATTCACCTTTTTTCTCGCCTACGTATGGTCTTGCTATAACTCTACCAACTTTCCATTCATCCTTTAAAGTTATTTCTCTTGCTATTTCACAACATCTGTATAATTCATCTAATCCAAAAGTTTCTTCGTGACCACAAATTTGAAGAACTGAATCTGCAGAAGTATAAACAATCATGTCTCCTGTTTTCATTTGGTGCTCTCCTAATTCATCTAATATTTCTGTGCCGCTAGCACTTTTATTTCCAACAATCTTATGTCCTGTTTTTACTTCTAATTCATCTAGTAGATTCTTTGGAAATCCTGTATCTGTAAAAGTTTTAAATGGTTTAGTTATATGAAGACCCATCATTTCCCAATGACCTGTCATTGTATCTTTACCAACGCTTGCTTCTTTTAATTTCATTTGATATCCAAGTGGATTTTCTATACTTGCTACATGTTTTATTTTATGTAGGTTTGCTATCCCCATTCTTTGAAGATTAGCAATATTTAAAGAATCTACTGATTCTGCTATATGTCCAAGTGTATCTACATTTATATCGCCATATTCCTTCGAATCATCCATAGCTCCTATTCCTAAAGAATCTATAACTATTGTAAATATTCTATTATATCTTTTCATATTCTTATCCCCTTTAATTAATTTATTATTTATATTTTTCCTCATTTTTTCTCTTATATATGTACATTTATATTGTATAATATAACCTATCTTTTTTATAGTCTTATTTTTATATTCATAAACATTTGATGAACTCTTACTTCATGGTATTCATATCCATTAGCTTATCATTCTCTATTTTAATACTCCATTTTTTATAATATTGAATTTGCCAATAAGCTTTGCTTTTCCTATAGAACAATTGTGTTTTCCTAAAAGTACAGCTATCAATTCCGTAATCATTGTATTTTCTACTACTTCTAATATATTTAAAAGTTCTTCATCATCAGTAAAAACTATCTTAGATAAATCTATATACTTTTTAGCAACGTTAAGTTTAATTTCTCTACAATCAAGTCTAAAAAAATAATTGATCAAATTCATATCCACCTTATGTAATGTCTTTATAATAAATTCATACATTTCTTTACTAAGATATTCACTGGTAGCATAATCATAAATATAAATTCCCATTTGAAATATATCACACTTCTCACCATTAAGACTACTAACTATTTCAGCTAAAGCTTCTTCTCTATATCCATCTAATATATATAAAAATAAGTCTTCTTTATTTTCGAAATACATATAAAATGATCCTCTTGAAATCTCAGCATTCTTTATAATTCTATTAATAGATGCATCATTAAAAGAATATTCTACAAATTCACTTTTGGCTGCATTTATAATCCTTTCTTTCTTTTCTATTGGTAAATTAAAAAAAGTATTAGTCGGCATATAATAGCTCCCATCTATAAAAATAATATATATTATATCATTTATTATTTTATATTTATAAATATTAATGCGGCTCTCAAAAGAAAGCCGCTATTATTTATTTTAAACTATTCACTTCTAAGAGCTTCAACTGCATCTTTCTTTGATGCCATCTTGGCTGGAATATGTCCTCCAAGCATAGTAAGAATTGTACTTATAATTACAAGCATTACAGCATAAACTACTGGAAGATGAGCTACATTTTTAAGATCTGTCATTTTGTAAATAACTGAGTTTATAGGGAATGTTAGACCGTATGCTATAGCTATCCCTAATACTCCTGAAAATACACCTAATATACATGTTTCAGCATCAAATACTCTTGTTATATCCTTTTTACTAGCACCTAAGGCTTTTAATATACCAATTTCTTTCGTTCTTTCTAAAACTGATGTATAAGTAATTATTCCAATCATTATTAATGAAACAACTAATGATATTCCTGCAAAAGCAATTAAAACCAAAGTTATGCCTGTCATTATTCCATTGGTCATACTCATTATAGTATCTGCTAAATCAGTATATACAATTTGATCTTCAACATCTTTTCCTTCATTATACTCATCTAAATATTTCACAACAAAGTCTTTATTATCAAATGAAGTTGGGAATATACTTATCATATATGGAGTTGAATTTCCCCCTAAATATGCTATAAGCTGCTCCTTAGTAGTTTCATCAACCTTTTCAAAAGTTAAAACATTAAAATCTGCTTCTTTCTGTGATTTTACAATATCTGAATTCATAGAATCTGCAATTATTATCTCTGAAAGTTCATCTGAATATGCAAGTCCTGGCATAAGCATTGCAAGTCCTGCATCCTTTTTCCCTCTAATTATTCCAACAACTTTTAAATCAATTGCATTATTTGAGCTATACATTTCTTCATAATTAGTATTCATTGTATAAATACCCATATCTGTTGCACTGTAATAGTCATTATTTAAAATAGCTTTAAGTCTTAACCCTAATAAATCATCAAAAGAAATAGTTTTCTGATCATATCCTAATGCCCTTAAAATAGTGTCTTGTACTTGATTTTTATCATCAATAACTAATACTACCTCATTAGCATTTTGTGGATACTCTCCAATTAATAAATCATAATTTGTTTCTAAATACCCTTCCCCCTCTTCTGTTAAAGCCTTTGGATATGATACAAAATTAATATCTTTAGTATTTACCCGAACCACTTCACCATGTTGCTCCATTAAAAGATTTACTCCAGTTATTCTTGTATACCCTATACTTTGAACATATTCAGGATTAATATTTTCTATATAATCAATATATTCATCTGTAAATACATTTTTGTGAGTCATTACATATTCATCAGTACTATAGCTATAAACTTCTTTAGCATCACTATAACTTTTTTCATTTTCAGTAATACCTAGCATTTCCTTCTGCATTGCTGAAATCTTATCAATATCAATTTCATTAGTTTCTTGCGTTATCATAATAGGAAATGATGCAAAACTATCACTTTGGAATTTGTTAATGTGCTCTTGGAATCCTGAAGATAATGACATTATGGTAGCAATACCGATTATTCCTATACTAGAAGCAAAAGCAGTAAGAGCTGTCCTACCCTTTTTTGTTTTAATATTAGTAAATGAAAGCTTTAAAGCAGTTGCAAAGCTCATGCTTGTTTTTTTAAGCTTGAATCCACTATTTTCATCATTCTTCTCATCATATGGATTGCTATCAGAAATAATATTTCCATCTTTAAATTCAACTATTCTATCAGCATACTGGTGAGCTAACTCTGGATTATGTGTTACCATGATAATTAACTTATCTTTTGCCACTTCTTTTATAAGGTTCATAATTTCTACTGATGTTTCAGTATCTAAAGCTCCTGTTGGCTCATCAGCTAATATTATGTCAGGATTATTGGCAAGAGCTCTTGCTATGGCAACTCTCTGCATCTGCCCACCAGACAATTGATTAGGTCTTTTATGTAAATGATCTGATAAGCCTACCTTTTTAAGAACTTCTAATGCCTTTTCATGCTTTTCTTTAGCACTTACTCCACTTAAAGTCATACCTAATTCAACATTTTCAACAATGCTTAAATGTCCAATTAAATTATAGCTTTGAAATATAAAACCAATGGAATTATTCCTATAGCTATTCCAATCCCTTTCTGTAAAATCCTTAGTAGATTTACCATTTAGTATTAAGTCTCCATCAGTATAATTATCTAATCCACCAATAATATTTAAGCAAGTTGTCTTTCCTGAACCACTAGTTCCTAATATAGCTACAAACTCTTTTTCTCTAAATGCAACTGATACACCTTTAAGAGCCTGAGTTTCAATTTCTCCAATCTTATATGTCTTTTTAATATTTTTTAATTGTAACATACCTTTATCCTCATTTTGCCAATTATATATATATATATATATTATGACAAGGTGTCATATTCATCTAAAGTATATATAACACATTTTCATATGTCAATCAATATTCTATCCAATTTACTTAAATTTAACAAAGTTTCACTTTTAAATATAAATACTTTAATATTATTTACCAATATATATTTTTTGTATTTCATTTAAATAAAAATATTATATAATATACTTCTAGGGAGGTGCTTTTAATAATGAATAACCAATTAACTATAGAAAATATAAAAAAATTACAAGATGAATTAGATTATAGAATGACGGTGAAAAGAGCAGAAATAGCAAAAGAAAAAATGATTGCTGCTGCTCATGGAGATAGATCTGAAAATGCTGAGTATAAAGCAGCTTGTGCTGAATATAGAGAAAATGATAATAGGATACAATACCTACTTACCATGATTTCAACTGCTACTGTAATAGATGAAAGTAGCTTAGATAAATCTGTTCTTGGAATTAATAGTAAAGCTAAAATTAAGTTTATTGAAGATGATTTTGAAGATATAATAACGCTTGTTACAACTATGGATATGGATCCTGAAAATATGCTTATCAGCATAGAGTCTGATTTAGGAAGAGCATTGAGCGGAAAAAGAGCTGGAGATATAGTGAAAGTTAATGCTCCAGGTGATAACTATACAATTGAAATTATAGAAATAATGGACTAATGATTTAATCTTTAGTCCATTATTGTTTTCTAAATTATAATAATTCTTTTACCATTGAATTAATTTTTGATCTATCAAACCTTCCACTAATCTTTGGCATTATTTCCTTCATTATTTTCCCAATATCTGCAACTGTATAACTACCATTTTCAATAATTTCTTTAAGCATTTCATTAACTTCCTCATCAGTTAATTGCTTTGGAAGATATGGTGTTAAAATTTCTATAGCAAAGTTTCCTTCAGCTATTTTTTCTTCATTATTAGCTTGCTTTGCATACTCTAAAGCTTCTTTATTTTGTTTTATACTTTTTTCTATTATCTTTATTACATTTTCATCTGAAATATCTTCTCTATTATTAACTTCATATGCTTTAATTTCAGCATTAACAAGTCTTAATACGCTTACCTTAGCCTTATCTCTTGCTTTCATAGCTGATATTTCATCTTTTTTTAATATTTCTTTTAACATAGCTTTTACGTTAGTATCATAAATACTAACACTTCACCTCTTTCCAATATTTTTACTAAATTATAACATAATTCATTACAATATGCGACTTTGCTTGTACCTAATTTAATTGAGTAAAGAATAAGCTATATCCACTTGATACAGCTTATCTTTCCCTATATTAAATTATATTTCATTAACAATTCTTCAATAACCGTTCCTGAAACCTTCTTCATCATAGTCTTTTGTGCTATTGATTCTGATAGAGATAGTTTTATATCTGTTAGCTTCTTTCCATCCATCATCTTTGAAGTTGAATCTAAAAGCACTCTAATATCATAACAAGAACCAAATACTTCTGGAACTCCACGATCCACATTAAGTAATGTATAAACAGCTTCCATTGCTGTCCTTACAGAATACTCTGTAGTGAATACTGTATCTCTTACTGTATCAGCAAACTGTCCTAAGAAGGCAAAGTTTACACAACCTTCTGGTACAACCTTAGGTCTGTCTCCTGCAGTTCTTGGCATAAAAAAAGCAGTAACATATGGCATCATGCATGGAACACAATTTGCTGACTGCTTAGCCATTTCTGCAATTTGATCTTCTGGTACACCTAAATGATATAGCCATTCCTGAGTAATTTCATAACCAGTACAGTTCTTCATTGGCTTCTTGATAAAGTCTCCTGGCACATCTGTAAATAATCCATATACCCATACAACTAATTGATTATCTTTTTGCTCCTTGAAATGAGGTTGTCTATTTAATGTATAACTCATTAACCAAGATGAATCCTTAACAGTTATTATACCTCCGGTAACAACCTTACCACTAAATGGATTACGCTTGCATATTTTTTCGATATATGGCGGAATCTTCTCATCTAAAGTTGTTATCGTCGCCGATTCCCAATTTGTCTCTTCTATATTAGTACAGAATTTATCAGGATTTCCAAAAGACTTATCCTGTGCTGCAATGTTTCTCCATAATCTCCAACATGCACCTTCCTTATTATTCAAAACTGCTGCATGATCATTATCACCATAAGTAGAATTTTCTACACAACTTCCATTAGTAACAAAAACAAGATCATCTTCAACTAAATCAATGCTTTCCTCTTTCCCATTATGAGTACATATTATTTTACTAGCTACTTTTTTACTACCTTCTTTTTTAAATAGCACATTTGTAACAGTAGTGTTATATTGAAAGTTTACCTCATGAGCTTCTAAATATTTTATCATTGGTAAAATCAATGATTCATATTGATTATATTTAGTGAATTTTAAAGCTTTAAAATCTGGTAATCCACCAATATGATGGATAAATCTTTGTATATATAACTTCATTTCTAACGCACTATGCCAATCCTCAAAGGCAAACATAGTCCTCCAATATAACCAGAAATTTGACTGAAAAAAGTCACTACTAAAAACATCTTTTATCTTTACATCATATAAATCCTCATCTTTAGTAAAGAATAAATGAACTATCTCCAATGCAGCTTTATCACTTAATCCAAACTTGCCATCAGTGTGAGCATCTTCACCTCTCTTGACAGTAGCTCTCATTAATGAATAATTTGGATCCTTCTTATTTAGCCAATAATATTCATCAAGCACTGAGGCCCCTTCTATTTCTAAAGAAGGTATTGATCTAAATAAATCCCATAAACACTCAAAATGATTTTCCATTTCACGTCCACCACGAATTATAAATCCTCTTTCATTATCTTTAATACCATCACAAGCACCACCTGGAAGATTTCCATCTTCTAAAATATGAATATGCTCACCTTTCATTTGGCCATCTCTAACTAAAAAACATGCAGCAGCTAGTGAAGCTAACCCTGCGCCAACTAAATATGCTGATTTTCTCTCTACATCTGCTGGTTTTTCTGGTCTAGCAAATGCTTCATAATTTCCATTGCTATAATACATATAATTGCCTCCCACTATTTATCTCAATAATTTATTTTCTTTATAAATTCATATTACTGATTATTAATATTCTTTAATATAGACAATATCTTTCCTCTGTCTAATATTTATCCACATTCATAAAAGTGTAAAAAAAATAGACAAATGCTAGCACTTGTCTATTTTAATCTTATTTCTTATATGAATATGTCTTGTCTGTTCTATACCTTTCCAACGCTTCTTCCATATTACCATATATAAGTTTATTAAGCCTTTCAATAATTTTATCTGACTCTTCTTTCATACCACTCTTAATCCAGTCTAAAACAATTCCAACAAAAGCATACTTATAAAAATCAGCAATAAAGGATTTATCCTTTTCTCTAACAGGAATGCCTTTTGCCTTTTCCTCTACTACACCAATTAATAATAAATATACTTCATTATATAAATATCTCTCTAAATATTCTCTGCTGACAGAATTAAAAGTAGTTAAGACAAATTCTTTATTATTCACAATATATTGAAATATTTGCTTAAATCCTTGTTGCCATGTTTCGTATGTCTTTTTTTCGCCTAAAGCTTTAGTGGCTTCATTAGTGTATACCCATTCCAGTAAATCATATATATCTTTAAAATGATAATAAAAAGTCTGACGGTTTACCCCACAATATTCTGTAATATCTATAATCCTTATCTTCTCCAATGGTTTTTTTGCTAACATCTTTTTCAACGAACTTGCAAAAGCCCTTTTAGTTATTTCTGACATATGTTAACCTCCCATCTTTAACCAGCTAAAATAGCTAATATTTTTTCCATAACTTTCTAAATAATTGTACCACAGATAAATGTAAATATTCCATAATATAAAATAAAGCTTAATATTCTAGTTTTTCATATATAAAAAGGGGCTGTCTCATAAATCATTTAAAAATAATTTATTAGACAGCCCCTTTTTTATCTTACATTGAATATAATATTTTTAATTCATCACATACAAATTGCACTTTTGTTCCAATGATAATTTGAATGCTCTTTTTACCTGGTTTTATTATACCTGAAGCCCCAGAGGATTTAACAAGCTTTTCGTTTATTTTATATTTATCTTTAATTTCTAAACGCAATCTTGTAACACAATTATCAATAGAAATAATATTTTCTTTTCCACCTAAACCTTCTAAGATAATTTCAGCCATTGGTGCCTTAAAACTTAATACCCAGTCTACAAATCCTACTCTTACAGGAAGTACTGTACATATTACAGCAGAAATTCCACTTAATACTGCATGTATAAAATATAGTCCTGGTGCTAAGAACATAAAGGCAAATTCTAACGGCTCAGTAACACCTGTAAAGAATGCCGAAATTGATCCTGCAAGTAATAATCCATATACTACTTTTTTCTTATTCTTATTTGCACAATGATACATTGCTAAAGCTCCTGCTGGTAACTTAACAGATTTAAATTTATTATAACAAGTAGCTCCAATAATCGCTGCTAAAATACCTGTAAACTGAGTCTGTATCTTACCAAAGGCTGGCTGGTACTTCAGATACATCTACACCTTTAAACATGGCAACAGCAGTAGTTGATAATAAAGTAGTCATCATCAACCATGAAACAAGACCTGCAAGACCTGCTGTCCCATCATTATAATCTGACATCCCAATACCTACACCTATAGCAAAAAGAATTCCCATATTGTCTATTAGAGCACTACCTGCCTTAATCATAAAAGCAGCTATTAAATTATTAGCTCCCCACCCTGCTGGATCTATCCAATATCCTATTCCCATAAGTATACTGGCAACTGGTAAACATGCTACTGGAAGCATTAATGATTTACCTAGCTTTTGCAAATATTTCATGATAATAATATTTCCCCTTTTTTCTTTTGATAAGATAAAAATTATCTTTCAGTATAAACTTCTTTCCCTTTGACAAATACCTTCTTTATTGTTATATTTTCATCAAATAACAATAAATCTGCATCATAACCTTCTTTTATAGAACCTTTATAACTATGAACATTACAGTGTTTTGCTGGATTATATGTAGCCATCTTTACTGCTTCATATAAAGGTATTCCGCAATTTTTATATACATTAGCAACAGCTTTATCAATGGTTAATACTGAACCAGCTAAGGCTCCATTTTTTAGTCTAGCAGCACCATTTATCACTTCAACATCTTGACCACCTAAAGAATAACAACCATCTCTCATGCAGCAAGCCATCATTGAGTCGCTTACTAACATTACTTTATCAGTGCTTTTAACTTTATAAGCTATCTTTAATGCTGGATATGAAATATGAATTCCATCAGCTATTGTTTCTGTTGTAATATCAGTATCAAATATTGCTCCTACGCATCCTGGCTCTCTATGGTTAAAACCTGTCATTGCATTATATAAATGCGTTGAATGGCTAATTCCCCAGTTGATTCCTTCTATTACTTCCTCATAAGTAGCTTTTGTGTGTCCTAAGGAGCAAACTATACCTTTAGATGTAGTATACTCTATAAGTTCCTTAGCTCCTTCAACTTCCGGTGCCAAGGTAAGTGATACAACAGCATCACTACATCCATCAACTACTTTTTCATATGATTCTATGGATGGCTTTAAAAGAAAATTAGGATTTTGAGCACCAATGGCTTTGGGACTGATAAATGGTCCTTCTAAATGTGCACCTAAAACATTTGCTCCCTCTGTTCCTTCTTCTTTTAGCTTCTTAATGACCTTCATGGCTTTATTAATATCTTCAATTGATACAGTCATTGTTGTTGGTAAAAAAGATGTAGTTCCATGCTCCACTATTACCTTTGCTATAGTATTGAGAGCTTCTACTGTACCATCCATAGTATCATATCCACCAGCACCATGTATATGTACATCTATAAATCCTGGAGAAAGATATAAACCTTTAGCATCTAAAACCTCTCCTTTAAAATCTTCTGTATTTATTTTTTCTATTTTACCATCTTTAATTAATATTGATCCTTCTTCAATTTTATCTTTATATATAATTTTACAATTTTTAATTATCATTAGTAAAACTCCTTTAGTTAACAATTATAAGTTTTCTAATGCTTCCTCTATTTCTTTATCTATTATAAGAGTTACATCAAAATGTAATTGTAACATAGTTGATGGATTATTTGTGGTTATTTTTCTAAAATACCAAACTTTCAAAAAAGAGTCATAATACAATAATGATACTTATTGCTCTTTTCTCACGCTTAACTAGTCTATTTAAATTAATACAGTAGCACCACTTACCAACTTTGAATAACCTACAGAGAATCATTTATGTAAACAAGGTTGTCTATAATGATGATATTTTTCATATGCTTAATAATTGTATCTATATCTTGAATAAGTAAATATATCTAAAAAAATGATACCTCACAAATTTTTTAAATCATTTATGAGGTATCACTCTTAATATTTATATTAAATTAAGCACTAATTATATTTTTCACTTCATTATAATATTTTTCAACCTTAGACAAAATTTCTTGTTCTTGTGCTAAATTAGCTACATGAGCTAACGATTCTTTAACACCTTTTTCAGAAATTAGGCTTTGAAGTTCTACACTTTGACTATCTTCTTCATTATTATAATTAAGAGCAGCTCCAACTCCTAATAATAGATTGTCTATGTCTAAATTAAAACTCTTTGCTGTCATTAGAGGTTTAATTAATCTGTCATTTTCATTTAATTTTCTTAAAGGCTCTCTTCCAACTCTAGCTACATCATCCTTTAAATATGGATTTTTAAATCTTCCAATTATCTTATCTATATATTTAAAATGCTCTTCTTTATCAAAATTATATTTAGCTATAAGTCCTTGTCCACTTTCTATCATGGCCTTTTTAACTAAATCGTGGATAACTTCATCTTTTATGCTTTCATCAACAGTATTATAACCTTTTAAATATCCAAAATAAGCTGTTATTGCATGTCCAGTATTTAATGTAAATAATTTTCTTTCTATATATGCCATTAAATTATCAGCTAAATTCATTCCATATATTTTAGGAATTTCACCTTTAAATGCTTTTTCTTCTACATTCCATTCATAGAAATTTTCCACAACTACATCTAATATATTTTCACTTTTAACTGGTGGTACTATTCTATCCACTGAGCAATTAGGGAAACCTACATATTCATTTAAATACGCTATCTCTTCTTCATTTAAATATTTTTTAACTTCTTCTTCTAATTGTGAACTTGCTTTTATTGCATTTTCACAAGCTACTATATTTAAATAACTAGTTACACCTGTTATCTTTCTTAACTTAATTCCATTAGCTATAGTTGATGCTATTCTTGGCAATACTACAGGACCTACAGCAGTTGTAATTATATCTGATGTTCTAATTTCTTCTAATATTTCATCACTTGTTGATATAACACCACTAATGTTTTCTACTTTTTCATCTTTACATTCAACATCCATTATATGAATTGTATAACATTTATCTTCATTAATCTTGCTTATTATCTCTTCGTTAACATCTGCAAATACTACATGATATCCTGATTTAGATAATAAAGCTCCTATAAATCCTCTTCCTATGTTTCCAGCTCCAAATTGAATCGCCCTTTTCATATTATTTCCCTCCATTTACTTTAATAATTTATACAATTAATTATTTATTAAATACTTTTAATATATCGTTTACATCATATGTCTTTCTTAACTTTTCTACTAAACCTTCATCTTCTAATGACATTGCTATATTAGATAATATAGTTAAATGTTCATCTCCAACACCTGCAATACCCACTACTAAGTAAGCTACTTCATCACCAAATTTAATTCCATTCGGATATTGAAGTACTGCTATTCCTGATTTCTTTACTTCTTTTTTAGCTTCTCCAACACCATGTGGTATAGCAACTCCCATCCCTATATATGTTGAAACTATTTCTTCTCTTTCAAGCATAGCTTGGATATATTCTTCTTTCACATAGCCTTCTTTTGCAAGTATTTCACCTACTCTCTTTATTGCCTCTTCCTTTGAAACACTTTCTAAACCTAAAACTATATTATTTTTATTTAATATTGAAGTTTCTTTTGCTTCTACAATTTCATTAGTTGCTGCTACTTCTTTTGCAACTTTAACATTTCCATTTGTTCTTGCTTGTAAACTATTAAATAATTCATCTAACTTTTTATCTTGTAAGAAGTTTTCTATAAATACATGTTCAGCTTGTGTTGAATTCTTCTTTGCTCTTTCAATTAACTTAACATGACTTACAACTAAATCAGCATCACTTGGTATAGTATCTACTGAAGAATTTGTAACTTCTATATTTAATCCTAATTTCTTTATTCTATTTCTAAATTTTGTAGCACCCATTGCACTTGATCCCATTCCAGCATCACATGCAAATACTATTTTATTTATAACATCTCTTTTAATTACATCAACATTACTTTCTAAGTTGCTCTCTTCTTTAGTTTCATCTTCCATATTATTTGCTACTTTTTTTACTAAAGGTGCTGCTACTAGGAATGAAACTGCTGTAGCTGCTAAAATTCCTAAAAGTACTCCTAACATTTCACCTTTTGGTGCTAAAGCTAATATTGCAAATATACTTCCTGGTGATGGTGTTGCAACTAAACCTACTTTAAATATTGAAAATACTAATATTCCTGCCGCACTACCTGCTATTGGTGCTAAAAGTAATAATGGATTCATTAATACATATGGGAAATAAATTTCGTGAATCCCACCTAAAGCATGAATTATTGCTGCTCCTGGTGCTGACTCTTTCATTGCACCTTTACTACACATCCAATATGCTAATAACACTCCAAGTCCTGGTCCTGGATTTGACTCTAATAAGAACATTATTGATTTACCCATATTTTGAGCTTGTTCGATTCCTATTGGTCCTATAATTCCATGATTGATTGCATTATTCAAGAATAAAACTTTTGCTGGTTCTATAAATATTGATACTAAAGGTAATAACCCTTTACTTATTATAAATTCTACTCCACCTTTTAATACCCCTGTCATCATAACAACAAATGGTCCTACTGCATAGAATCCCACTATTGCAAGTATCATACCTATTATTCCAACTGAAAAGTTATTAACTAACATTTCAAACCCTGCTGGTACTTTACCTTCAACTGCTTTATCAAACTTTTTAATAATATATCCACTTAATGGACCCATTATCATAGCACCTATAAACATTGGAATATCAGCTCCAACAATAACTCCCATTGTTGCTATTGAACCAATTACTCCACCACGAACTCCAGCTACTACTTTACCACCAGTGTATCCAACTAATATTGGTAAAAGATATTTTAACATTGGATCAACTAGTCCTGCTAATTTTTCATTTGGAAACCATCCACTAGCAATAAAAAATGCTGTAATAAATCCCCAAGCTATGAATGCTCCTATATTAGGCATTACCATACCACTAAGAAACTTTCCAAACTTCTGAATCTTTTCCTTCATATTTATTTTCCTCCTAAACTTGATAGCATATTTATCTATAAGCTGTATTTGAAATTTTAATCTATCGCTTACAAGTTTATTTTATTTTATATATACGTTTACATCAACAAATTGATAATTACAACTTGTCCTTAATATTAGTGACAAATTATTTTTTTAACAATACCTTATATTTTGTCACTAATAAAGCAATGTTTTTAGTTATAAATTAAATAAAAGGTTAAGCACATATAATAATTATGCTTAACCTTTTATTTATTATTTTATTATTCAACTGTAACAGATTTTGCTAAGTTTCTTGGTTTATCTATATCGCAACCTTTTTCACTTGCTACATAATAAGCCATTAATTGCAATTGAATCGCTCCTAAAATAGGTGCTATCATATTAGAAGTTCTAGAAATTCTTAATACTTTATCAAATACTGTTAAATCTAATTCTTCATCTTCATAAGCAATTGCAATTATTTCAGCTCCTCTAGATTTAACTTCTCTTATGTTGCTAATCATTTTATCTTTTAATTGACTTTGAGTTAATGCTGCTATAACCTTTGTTCCAGGTTCAATTAATGCAATTGTTCCATGTTTAAGTTCACCACCAGCATATGCTTCAGAATGAACATAAGATATTTCTTTAACTTTTAATGCACCTTCTATAACTAGTGCATAATCAGCTCCTCTACCTAAGTAGAATAAATCTGTTTCTTCCGCTAATATTTTACTTACTTCAGCAACTTGTGATTTCATTTCAAGCACCGCTTCAATTTTTTCAGGTAAACTTAATAAAGATTCTTTAAGTTCCTTTTCCACATCTTTATCTAAAATTCCTTTTAAGTCAGCAAAATACATTCCAAGTAAATTCATTACTACAACTTGAGTTGTATATGCTTTAGTAGATGCAACAGCAATTTCTGGTCCTGCCATAGTATAAATTACATTATCAGCTTCTCTTGAAATGCTGCTTCCAACAACGTTAGTTACTGCTAAAGTTTTAGCTCCTACTTTCTTAGCATCTCTTAAAACTGCTAAAGTATCAGCTGTTTCCCCAGATTGACTTAATGTAATTATTAAAGTTTTATTAGTTACTAATGGTTCTCTATATCTAAATTCTGAAGCTATTTCAACTTCAACTGGAATTTTAGCTAATTTTTCTATGGCTACTTTCCCCATTAATCCAGCATTATAAGCTGTACCACATGCTATTATATAAATTCTATCAATTTCATTTAATTCTTCTAAAGTTAAATTGAAATCTTCAAATTTAACTTTATCATTTAATAAAACTCTTCCTGTCATTGTATCTCTAATAGCCTTTGGTTGTTCATGAATTTCTTTTAACATAAATGAATCATATCCACCTTTTTCAGCTGCATCTTCATTCCATGTTACTTTATAAATTTCTTTTGATATTTTCTCTCCATTTAAATTAAATACTTCTGCACTATTTTTAGTTATAACAACAATTTCTTTATCTTCTAAAAGATAGATATCCCTTGTATAATTTAAAACAGCTGGAATATCTGAAGCTATAAATTTTTCATTATCTCCAAGCCCAACTATTAAAGGGCTATCTTTTCTTACTGCTACTATTTTATCTGGTTCATTACCACAAATTACTCCTAAAGCATAACTTCCCTCTAATCTTTCTATAGTTTTAGCTACTGCCTCAAATAAATCACCATTGTAATAGTAATGAATTAAATTTGGTATAACTTCTGTATCTGTAGCTGATTTAAACTCATATCCTTTATCTTTTAAGAATTTAGTTAATTCAGCATAATTTTCAATTATACCATTATGAACTACAGTTATATCTCCTTTTGAAGCTTGGTGAGGATGTGAATTAATATCTGATGGCTCACCGTGAGTGGCCCATCTAGTATGTCCAATTCCTATTGTTCCTTCAGCAGGATTATTTTCTAATTCTCTTGATAGATTAGCTAAACGTCCTTTGTGTTTAACTATTTCTACTTCACCATTATTAATTACAGCTATCCCTGCTGAATCATAACCTCTATACTCAAGCTTAGATAATCCTTCTATTAAAAAATCTGTTGCATTTTTATTTCCAACATATCCTACTATTCCACACATATTAAAAATCTCCCTTACATTTATAAAAATAATTTTACTTCTTCAAGACTCTGTTCTAACATAAATTTAATACAGAGGTATAATGTTCTCAGAAATCAAAAATCTTAAATGAAGGTTGTATACCCAATTGAATTTGTTCTAGAAATCACTTTCTAGTTTTGCCAATTTTTAACAGTAGCATACAAGTACTGTGGGGCATCCGCCGAAAATCTCGATATTCCCCAACCTCGTCAACTTAGTAAATGTTTTAATTTATTTACTAAGTTCTGGCGCTTTTATTATTTTTTTAAAATTTTTTCTTCTATAATTCTCACCAACTTATTTAAAATTTTATACCTCTCGTTTAAAATTATATCATATCAATAATATTTTTGCATTAATATTTTTATATCAAATAAACCATATAATTGTAAATAATCAAATAATTAATAAAAGGAGAATACAATATAATGAATTTATTGCCACTAGGCTCTATAGTAGTTTTAAAAAATGGTTATAAAAAACTTATGATTATTGGTAGAAAACAAATACAACAATCAGAAAATAAAATCTGGGATTACTTAGGTGTATTATATCCAGAAGGTTATTTAGGATTAGGATATACATTTTTATTTAATAATACTGATATACAGCAAGTTATTTTTAAAGGATATCTAGATTTAGAAGAAGATGCTTTTAAATTAGCTTTAAAAAATTTAAATAAGTAGATATAATAAACTTAGATAAGAAATATCTTTTATCTAAAAATTATAGCTTATTTTAGGAGATATTTAATGAAAAAAAATGCTTTAACATTAAGACAAAAGAAAATAATAGAAATTTTAACTAGTCCTAATAATACTGATTTTATAACAATTTCTAATATTGCAGAAAAATTAGGATTAAGCAATAGAACTGTATTAAGGGATATGCCTAATGTGGAGAAATGGCTTTATGAAAATGACTTTAATTTTATAAAAAAACCAGGAGTAGGTCTAATTATTGATGAAAGTTTAGAAAACAAAGAATTTATATTAGAATTACTAGAATTTGAAAATATAAAAAAAGAATACACTAAAGAAGAAAGAAAAAGAATAATATTAGGAGAATTAATACTTAATAAAACTCCATTAAAATCATATTATTTTACTTCAAATTTAAAAATATCTGAAGGAATTTTAAATAGCGATTTATATGAATTAGAAAATTGGTTAAATCAATTTAATATTAAAATTATAAAAAGACAAGGTGTTGGAATTTATTTAGAAGGTTCTGAAGAAAATTATAGAAAAGTATTATCAAATATTTTATATAGTGCTATAGGACAAAATAAAATTATAGATTTATTAGGTAATAATAATGAAATAGATAAAAATCTTAAGGATTTAACATTGGAAAATAAATTACTAGATTTTGTAGAGGAAGACTTAATAAAAGCTATTCAAAATGTACTAAATAATATAGAGAAAAAATATGAATTTAAGTTATCAGATAATTCCTACATAGGACTAATAATACATTTAACTTTAGTAATAAAGAGATTGCAAAATGGCGATACAATAATTATGGATAAAGATGTTTTATTAGAATTAGAAAATATGGATGAATTTAAAATAGCAAAAAAAATTGCTAATAATTTATCTAAAGAATTAGGTATAGAAATATCAAGAGATGAAATGGGATATATCACCATGCACATTAAAGGTGCAAAATTATCACTAAATAAAATTGAAGATAACATAGATTTAAATAATTTGGATATTAGAAAAATATCAAGTACTATTATTGCCAGTATAGAAAACGATTTCCAAATAGATATAATAGATAAAGATAAATTAAATAGAGATTTATCTAATCATTTAGTTCCTGCTATAAGTAGGTTAACCATGAATCTTAATATTAGAAATCCATTGCTTGATAGTATTAAAGAAAAATATTATGAAATTTTTAAAGCTTGTGAAAAAGCATGTGAAATACTAAAAAATATAGTTAATATCTCTAAGATATCAGAATCTGAAATTGCATACATAACATTACATTTTGCAGCTGCAATACAAAGAACTTTAGAACAAGAAAAAATAATAGCTGTAGTAGCATGTCCATCTGGCGTTGGGACATCTAGGCTTTTATCAAGTGATATACAAAGATCATTTAATAATATAATCATTAAAGATAGAATTTCTATTATTAATATAGACATTGATAGTTTAAAAAATCAAGGTATAGATTGTATAATTTCTACTGTAAAATTAGATATAGATTATAAATGTATATCAGTAAATCCATTGTTATCAGAAGATGATAAATTGAAACTAAAAAATTTTACAAAAGAAATATTGGATAACAAAATAAATATGGTATCTAAAAAAGCTGAAAAAAAAATATTTGGAAAAGAAGAAATACAATTAATATCTAATTTAGGTGATATTATTATTAATCTGTTATCAAATATAATTTTGAAAGAAGTGAAAACGGTTTTAGATATAAATGATTTAATTTATGTGTCCAGTAAATTATTTAGCGATAATGAAGAAGATAGAATAAACATAGAAAATAGATTATTACAACGTGAAAAATTAGGAACTACATATCTGAAAGGATATGACTTAATGCTTTTACATTGTAAAAGTGATGTAATTAAAGAATGTAAATTTGGAGTAATTCAACTAAAAGATGAATTACTAATAGATGGAAAAAAAATTAAATCTGCAATGCTTTCTTTATTACCAGAAAATGCAAAACAAATAGAATTAGAAGTTATGAGTGAAATAAGTTGTGAATTAATAGAAAATCTGTATTTTTCAGAAATAATAAAAACAGGAAGTATTCATGATATAAAAAGAGAAATTGAAAAAAAACTTACTTATTTTTATAAAAATAAAGTAAAATCAACTATTAAATAAAGAATAGGGATGTCGCATTATGCGACATCCCCAGATTCTTTCTTATATATTTTTTGCTTCAACTAACTTTATTTTCATTTCACATTTGCTTTTATTTATTACATATTTATACGCTGGAATAAGAAATGCATCAGCAAAAATCCAGGCTACTGGACTTGCTAAACATACTGCAACATAGCCAAAAATAGGAACTAAGATAAATCCACATAATGCTCTAGCAATCATTTCACACACTCCTGCTAATATAGCAAAAGTTGAATATCCCATTCCTTGGATAGTAAAACGTACTACATTTACTATGCATAAAGGAATATAAAAAGCTGCTATGATAATTAAATTTTCACTTACCTTTGCAAGTATTTCTATTTCATTTTCATTTACGAAAAGAAGGGCTAAGCTCTTGCCAAAAAAAACAGATATCATTAAAGCAACAATTGAATAAACTGAACCAATTATCATACTCTTCTTTATGCCTTCACTTATACGTTCTAATTTACCAGCACCAATATTTTGTCCTGTATATGTAGCCATTGTAGACCCTAATGCATCAAATGGACAACATAAAAACATAGAAATTTTTCCTGCTGCTGTTACTGCTGCTACAATTATAGATCCAAGACCATTTACTGCTGCTTGCAGTATGACGCTTCCTATAGCAGTAATAGAATACTGTAGCCCCATAGGTACTCCCATATAACATAATCTTCTTATGCAATATCCATCAATCTTCAATTCATCACTTTCAAATTTTAGAACTGAATATTTTTTTCTCATATATATTAAACATAATATACCTGATACAGCTTGAGCTATAACTGTTGCCCAAGCAGCACCAGCTACTCCCATATGCATATAGATAATTAAAAATAAGTCTAAAATTATATTTATTATAGATGATATTATCAAAAAGAAAAGTGGCGTTTTACTATCACCTAGTGATCTTATAATTCCAGATAACAAGTTATATAAATAAGTTGCTGGTATACCTAGAAAAATCACATATATATAGCTATAAGCCCCTTGAATTATATCTTCTGGTGTTCTCATGGCTATTAAAATTTGTCTACAAAACACACAAACTATCAATGTCATGACTACTGAAAATACTATAGCTAAAAAACCACTATTAAAGACGTACTTACGTAGTTTTTTAAAATTTCCTGCTCCAAATTTTTGTGCCACCGGTATGGCAAACCCATTGCAAACACCCATACAAAAACCAATTATCATAAAATTTATTGACCCAGTAGACCCTACAGAAGCTAATGCACTTACCCCTAAATATTTACCTACAATAATTGTATCAACCATACTATAAAACTGTTGAAATAACATTCCTAATAATAACGGAATTGCAAAGCCTAAAATAATATTGAAAACATTTCCTTTGGTCATATCTCTCATTTCACTTTTTCTCATAACCCATAACCTCTCTCTTTATATTTTCCTTAATTTTTATTACTCCAAAGATATATTATTATATAATGTCTACAATTTCCATATATTTCACATAATTATTTTTTACAAAATTTTACTATATTTTCGCAAATTTCTTTTTACTCTTCCACCTCATAGTAGATAACTTTGTCATTAACTAGTGGTTCTAGTACTAAGCCTACAAACTGATTTTCACCATTAAGTTATTGAATATAGTAGTCACACATAAAAATCCAGATATACAATTATTTAAGTATATCTGGATTTATTAATTTTAATTATTTATTATTTTTTAGCCACATTATAGCACTATATGCATGTATAGCTGCTCCTGTAGGTAATATATCCTCATTGAAAACTACCTTTTCATTATGCATAGCTTCTCCATATAAACTATTTTCTTGCTTTGTACCAGCTCCTAACATAATATATACGCTTGGAACCTCATATGAATAAGAAGCAAAATCTTCTGAACCCATTCCACCTTGCTCAAATAAAACAACTGCTTTTTCTCCAACTATATCTTTCATATAACCAGTAAGTTCATGAGCTAATTCATCATTATTTGCTAATGGTGGTACAGATGATAACTCTATCAATTCTGCTTCTCCTCTAAGCATTTTAGCTGTAGAAGTAACTATTTCATTCATTCTATCAAAAATAAATTCCCCTACTTCTTTATCTAAACTTCTTATAGTTCCTTCCATAACAACTTCTTCCGGTATTACATTTGGTACATCTCCACCTACAAATTTACCTATTGTAACAACAGCTGATTCAGTAGCTGATATTTCTCTAGTTAAAATAGTTTGAATTGCTAAATAGATATGTGCAGCTATATTGATTGGATCTATTCCTGTTTCTGGCATAGCTCCATGACATCCTTTTCCTTTTACAACAATTCTAAATCTATTACACCCTGCAATACTAGTTCCTAAACCACATAATACAACATTTGAAGGTGTTCCTGAATGAACATGCATTGCTAAAGCTGCATCAACTTTAGGATTTTCAAGTACCCCTGCCTTTATCATTTTCTTAGAACCAGTAAATCCTTCTTCATCAGGTTGAAAAACTAATTTAATAGTTCCTTCTATCTCATCTTGATTTTCTTTAAGTAATCTTGCTGCTCCTAATAACATTGCTGTATGCATATCATGTCCACATGCATGCATGCATCCATTAGTAGACTTAAAGTCACATGAAGTTTTTTCAGCTATAGGAAGTGCATCCATATCTGCTCTTAATAAAAAAGTTTTTCCTGGTTTGTTTCCTTTAATTGTAGCTACTATTCCACTTTCACAAATTTCTTCAGGAGAATATCCAAATTCAACTAATTTATCCATAACATATTTTTTAGTTTTTGGTAACTCTTGACCTACCTCTGGATTACTGTGAATTACTCTTCTATAGCTTATAATTTCTTCTTTTATAAGTTTTGCTTGTTCTATAAATTTTTTCATATGTTTACCTCTTTATTTTTATTTTATAAACTTAATATTATACTTTTTATTTTCAAAGTCAATTAAATAATTGTAAACAAAAAAGAAATTTATTTTTAATAATTTTTTTAAAATCTAGACCCTACTCTTTTAATTTAAAATTAATCAAAAATATATATTTGAGGGTCTTTTTTAAGTATCATTATGATAAAATTTATCACAATAAAAATTTGCTTCAATAATTAAATTTTAGGTAATTTAATTTTGATATATTATATTTAATTTATCTAAATACTCAAACCTTTTAATTTCTTTACCATCTAAATCCTCTTTATTCATATCAACTGCACTAACTCCATTATTGTTATATGTAGAATAATAATAAATGCCTTTTTGTTGACACATACAAGAAGAATATAAAGTAATATCATCTGATCCTTCACTAATTACAGCACCTCTAGGCATTGCTACATTATTTAACATATGAAAAAATTGACTTATTCCTGATAATAAATCTTCTGATACTGGAAATTTTGATTTTAAATATGCTATTCTTACAAATCTATCAACTCCAGAAAGTCCTCCTGGTAACCCTTTTGTACCCATCCCTACCCCTAAAGGTCTTAATTCTTTATTGCCCCATTTCACATTTTCTGGTTGAACAGGTGTGGTTTTCATATATTCATTTAAATTAGTTAAATGCCAACCAAATGTTGGTGAATTAGTTAAAACTCCAATTGGATTATCATAAGTTTTAAATCCTTCTTTTGTTTTTTCTATAACTATAGATTTTCCATTAGTATCTGAAACTATCCAATGAAGTGTTGGAAGAGGTGTTTTTTCATTAATTGGTATTGCCACTAATTCTATATTTTTAATTTCATTTAAAACCTCATCTACTGTTTGAAAATTTGATAGTATCCATAAAATTAAATCATATGGTGCTATATTTTTCTTTCCATGAACTTCATTTTCTTCTGCGTGAAAATATCCTGGAAAATTAAGTCCTGCACACCCTAATCCTTTTTCATTAAATGCATCTGCAAAAGCTGGATAATCATCTATAACACTGGCCATACCCAATATTGCATATTTATTTTTTCTTATCTCTCCAGTAACTCTATCTCTATACTCATAATTTCTAGGAACTAATGTTACTGCTTGATTAAATGAATATGCCAAATCCATATTTCTACCAAATAAATTATAACCATCTTTAGTTGATAACGTTAACGCTGTACACATTTTTATCTCCTCCAAAGTAAATTTTATCTTAAATTAAAAAATCTATAAATCTATCCTAATTTCTTAAAATAATTTTTCTATTATTATTTTTTAATTATCAGATAAACTTAGTATTCTCTACTAAGACATTATTCATTCATTTATTATTAAGATAAAACAAACCCATGAAAATCAAAAGTTTGCTTTTCATGGGTTTATATGTTGCATGATATTATTTATCGTGATAAATACCCTCTATATTCACTTGTATAAAGAAGCTTTTTAGCATTTTCTACCCTCTCTTTAGTAGGTGGTTTTACATTAATTAAAGGATAAGCAATACCAAGTTTCTCCCATTTAAAAATTCCAAGGTCATGATAAGGAATTACTTCTACACGATCTACATTGCTTAAAGTCTTGATAAATTCATTAAGTCTTATCAATTCTTCATCATTATCACTTCCACCTGGTACCAATACATGACGAATCCATACTGGTTTGTTAATTTCTGATAAATACTTAGCCATATCAAGAATATTTAAATTACTCCATCCTGTAAGTTTTTTATGCTTAGATTCATCTATTTCTTTAATATCCAAAATTACAAGATCAGTTACATTCATAAGCTCCTTAAACTTGCTAAAGAAAGGCTCTTCTCTTGTAAATGGATTTCCAGACGTATCTAATGTTACGTGAACACCTTTAGCCTTAGCCTTTTTAAAAAATTCATTTAAGAAATCTATTTGGATAAGTGGCTCACCACCACTCACTGTAATGCCTCCTCCACTTTTCCAATAAGTTTTATATTTTAAAGCTTGAGTCAAAAGCTCATCAGCAGTTCTTTCCTCACCACCATTAATATCCCAAGTATCAGGATTGTGACAAAACTTGCATCTCATATGACAGCCATTTAAAAAAACAACAAAACGCACTCCAGGTCCATCAACAGATCCAAAAGTTTCTATTGAATGAATTTTTGCTATATTTTTATTCAAATTAAATTTCTGCATGGCATGTTCTAGAAATAACATCAAGTTGTTGTTCTCTTGTTAAATCTATAAATTTAACTGCATAACCTGATACACGAATGGTAAAGTTAGCATATTCTTCTTTTTCAGGATGTTCCATAGCATCTTTTAATTTTTCAACACCAAATACGTTAACATTTAAATGATGTGATCCTTGTTCAAAATATCCATCTAATACTTGTACAAGTTTATCAGCTTGTTCTTCTTTATCATGACCAAGTGCTGTTGGGTTAATTGTTTGTGTATTTGAAATACCATCTAAAGCCCATTCATATGGTAATTTAGCTACAGAATTTAATGAAGCAAGCAATCCATTATTTTCTGCTCCATAAGATGGACTTGCTCCTGGTGAAAGTGGAGTCCAAGCTTCACGTCCATCTGGCATATTACCTGTATATTTACCATATACTACATTAGATGTTATAGTAAGAATTGATGTTGTTGGTTCAGAATTTCTGTATGTGTGTCTCTTCTTGATTTTGTCAAGGAATGACTTAAGAACATATACACCTATTTCATCAGCTCTGTCATCATCATTACCGTATTTAGGGAAGTCCCCTTCAATTTCATAATCTGTAACAATGCCTGCTTCATTACGTATTGTCTTAACTTTAGCATACTTAATTGCCGAAAGAGAATCTATTACATGTGAGAATCCTGCAATACCTGTGGCAAATGTACGTCTTACATCTGTATCAATAAGAGCCATTTCTGCTGCTTCATAATAATATTTATCATGCATATATTGAATTAAATTTAGAACATTTACATAAAGACCTGCAAGCCAATCACTCATTTGTTCATATTTTGCAATAACTTCATCATAATTAAGATATTCAGAAGTTATTCCCTTATATTCTGGTCCAACTTGTTTACCTGATTTTTCATCAATACCACCATTTATTGCATAAAGTAAACATTTAGCTAAATTAGCTCTAGCTCCAAAAAACTGCATTTCCTTCCCTGTTTGAGTAGCTGATACACAACAACAAATTGAATAATCATCTCCCCATACTGGTTTCATAACATCATCATTTTCATATTGAATAGAACTTGTTTCTACTGAAATCTTAGCTGCATACTTCTTAAAATTTTCAGGAAGTGCAGAAGAATAAAATACAGTAATATTTGGCTCTGGTGCAGGTCCCATATTTTCTAATGTGTGAAGGAAACGATAGTCATTCTTTGTTACCATATGGCGTCCATCAACACCTATACCTGCTAATCCAATAGTAACCCATGAAGGATCGCCTGAAAATAATTCATTATAAGATGTTATTCTTGCATATTTAACCATTCTACATTTCATTGTTAAATGGTCAATTAATTCTTGAGCTTCTCTTTCTGTAATAACTCCCTTATCTAAATCTCTTTGAATATATATATCAAGAAATGTAGATACACGCCCTATTGACATAGCTGCACCATTTTGAGTTTTTATTGCAGCTAAGTATCCAAAATATAACCATTGAACTGCTTCCTTAGCATCTTTTGCTGGTTGTGATATATCATATCCATAGCTTTCAGCCATTTTTTTCATATTTTCAAGTGCTCTACGTTGTTCTGTAATTTCTTCTCTTAAACGAATAATATCATCTGTCATAGTACCATCGCCACAATTATTAAAATCGTTAGTTTTTTCTTCTATAAGATGATCTATACCATAAAGAGCAACTCTTCTGTAATCTCCAACAATACGTCCACGCCCATAAGTATCAGGAAGTCCTGTAATTATATGACTATGACGTGCTTTTTTCATTTCTGGTGTATAAGCATCAAATACTGCTTGATTATGAGTTTTATGATATTCAGTAAAAATTTTGTGTAATTCTGTATTTACTTTATATCCATAATTTTCACAGGATTGTTCAGCCATTTTTATACCGCCATATGGCATAAAAGCTCTTTTTAAAGGCTTGTCTGTTTGAAGACCAACAATTTTTTCAAGTTCTTTTAAAGATTCATCAATATACCCTGGACCATAAGATGTAAGGCTAGAAACTACTTCAGTTTCCATATCAAGTACTCCACCCTTAGCTCTTTCTTCCTTTTGTAGTTCTTGTAATCTGCTCCAAAGTTTGTTTGTAGCATCTGTCGGAGCTGCAAGAAAACTTTCATCACCATCATATGGTTTATAATTTTTTTGAATGAAATCTCTTACATTGATTTCTTCTTTCCATAATCGACCTTCAAAGCCTTCCCATTGTTCTTTTTCTAACATTTTCATTCCTCCACAAATTATTAACATATTCAAATTTGAAAACTATACTCAAGAAAAATATTATCTTATTTTATCATTTATGTCAATATTTTCCTTAAACAGTTTATTATACAAATAAAAAAAATAAAGACTACATTAAATTATTAATTCAATGTAGTCTTTATATATATTACATAGTTAACTTCTTATTCTTTAATACAAGTATAACATCTGATTTCTTAGCTAATTCCTTACTATGGGTAACAACTATTACACATTTTCCATGCTTATGTGCACTTGTTTTTAATATTTCTATAATTTCATCTTCTGTTCCACTATCTAAATTTCCTGTAGGCTCATCTGCTAATATTACTGGCGAATCTGCAACTAATGTTCTTGCAATAGCTACACGTTGTTGCTGTCCTCCTGACAATTGTAATACATTTCTATTAATTTCATCATCTTTTAATCCTAAATCATTTAATATTGATTTATCAGCTTTTGGATTAACTATTTTTAAATTTTCTAGTGGTGTCATATAATCTATTAAATTATAATTTTGAAAAATTAACGAAATATTATTTTTTCTATGTTTCTCATATCCCTTTATTTTTATATCTTCATTATTATAGAGAACTGCTCCACTTTTCGGCTCATCTAATCCAGCTAATAATGATAATAATGTTGATTTTCCTGAACCTGAAACACCTAATATAGTGTAAAATTTACCTTTTTCAAATTCCATACTTACATCACTTAAAACACTTTTTCCATTTTTATATGAATAATTTACTTTATTTAATGCTAAAATTGACATTTATCTCCCTCCTAGCTCATTTTTGATAATATTTCTTTTGGTTTTAATTTAATTATTGATGCTGATGATAGTAATACTGAAATTATTATAATACCAGTTCCTAAAATATACACATAAACTACTTCTTTAGCATCTACTTTTACATCAATTTCACTTACAGTATGAGTTAGCAAGTTACTATTAGGATCATTTCCTAAGTTAAATCCTCCAAATCCACTTTCAACATCTTGTACAGCTTGTTTACTTGCTTGATTAACTATTGCATTACCTATATTTTGTGAAATTACCTTACTTGAAAAATATGATGCTCCGAAAGCTAATACACTTATAAGTAATAATTCAATAATATATTGTGAAATAACATTAAACTTTGATACTCCAATTGAAAGTAATATTCCAGTTTCATGAATTCTTCCTTGAATCCAAAACGCTAAAATTAATGATAATACAACTACTCCTACTACAAATGCTCCAACTAAAATTATATTTACAATCTTACCTAAAGTATCGAATGACTTAGTTAAAGCTAAGAATGTATCTTGACTTCTTACTATTGTGTATTTATTCCAATCAGCTGAAATTTGCTTAACCTTTGGCAATACATTTTCAGCTTTATCACTTGTGTTAAATATAGCATTTGTATACTTAATATTTCCATCAGAGTATCCATATAAAGTTTTTAAAGTGTACATATCTGATATTATAAGATTTTCTGAAAGCTCTGTTTTATGTCCTGATCTTTCAGTATTTGCACTTTCAAATATTCCTACAATTTCAAATTCATATTCATCTGGTGACATTGAAGATACATTATAATCAACATTATTTTTAGTTCCTTTTATTTTATCTCCAACTTTTAAATTATTCTTTTCAGCTAAAGCCTTATGAATTAATACTTTGTTTTTATCACTTTCAACAATATGTCTTCCTTCTACCAGCTTAAATGATTTACTTATAAATTTAGTATCAAACTCTGTAGATGTATGACCTTCTACTGTAAAAAGTTTTTCATATTCAGAATCATCTTTATATTGAACTACATTCTTTTCTGCATCTATATGATTAAGATTTTTAAAATCTAATGCAGCTCCTTGAATTACTCCATCATATCCTTTAATTCCATCTACCTTTGAAATTTTATTAACCAAACTTTCTGGAACAGAATCATCCAAGTTTGATGCAAAATTAGATTGAACCTCAAATCTATTGTCTATATCTTTAATAGAATTTTCCTTTGCTATAGTTGCAGCTTTTTTAATTGAAATCCCACTTAAAACAGCTGTTGCTATTCCAAATAATATAAATAACATAATAAGACTTTTCATTTTTTTTCTTGTTATATATAATCTCGCTCTTTTAAATACATTCATTGTTTTTTCCTCCTCACTTAACTTAATCACATTTTATCAATGTAATATGAAATATTTATGAAATTAAATAACAATGTATATATATTTTTTAGTGCGACAGCTCTTTTTACTTAAATAATATTTTTATTATTAAAATCTATTTCAAATTTCATTCCATTTTTAATTGGTTTAAATGAATAAGTTAATTTGGTAGTTGTCAATATTTGCTGAACTATATATAATCCTAATCCATTTCCACCACTACTCTTATTTCTATCAAACTCAACTCTATAAAATGCTTCAAAAATATGTTCTAAATGCTCATTAGAAATAGGTGTACAGTCATTTTCTATAATAAGTTTATTATTTTTTATATAAATTCTTATTTCTTTTCCTTCATCAGTATAATTTACTGCATTAGAAATAATATTAGAAATAGCTTTTGTAAATAATTTTTCATCTATACTAATATTAAAAGAATCTTCTAAATTAATATTAATATTAATTTGTCTTGATTTAGCTATTAATTTATATGTATCTACTATTTCATTTACTATTTGTGATAAATCTATTATCTTTTCATTTTTATTATCTAGAGTATTAAGCCTTGAAGTATCTAAAATTTCTTGTACCATCTTACTTAATTGATTTACTACTTCCTTACATTTTTCTAAATATATATCATGATTTTTATACTTTCCAACACCAAGTATCATATTCTCAAGCATTATATGCATACTCATTAACGGTGTTTTAAGTTCATGTGATGCACTTCTTAAAAAATCCACTTTAATTTTTTCAGATTTACTTACATTTTCTATTTCCTCTTCTAATGATAGAATTGTATTTAATAAATTTTCATATAAATTATTTATGTTATATGCTAATATACCTATTTCATCTTCCGTTTCTACTTTGCAAAAAGCTCTCTTATTTAAGTTTTCCATTTCTTTTGTAACATCACAAATTTCTTTTATTGGAGTTGTAATTTTTTTAGAATATATATATGATGCTATTAATGCTATAAATAAGCTTACTAAAATAGAGTATGGTAATATTTTTAATATAACGTCTCTAGTTTCTGTAAATGACTCTAAATCCATGGCCATTTGTATATTACCATTTATATCATTTATTGTCTTAAAGCTTTTACTTTTTATTATTGATGAATTATTTATATTAATATATTGATTAAAATCCTCTTCACTTTTAGAACCTGTGATACCTTCTTCATAATCTTTTATAATACTATCACTTTTTATATCTGGAAGTACTATTGTTTCATCACTAACTGAATTTTGATCTAAATATATATCAACATCTTCATGTCCTTGAAAAGTTTTCTTTTCTTCATTTAATGTTAATGAAATTTTAATATTATACTTTTCTGAAAAATTTTCAGCTAATTTAAATGACTTTTCTATATCAGCATCAACTTTATTTATTTCTTTAATTAAATCTTCAATAATATTATCGCTTTCTTTTTCTTTATTACTTATGTATACCTTTGGCAATCCTAAGTATATTAAAATATGTGAAATTATAATTATCATACTTATTAAAGCCATTGTAAATATGTATGTCTTTGAAAATAATTTTAATTTTTTCATTACATCTCCTCAAATTTATATCCAATTCCTTTAACTGTTATTATACAATCCAACTCTAATTTTTTTCTAATATTTTTAATATATACATCAATTACCCTATCATTTGGTGATTCTTCAATATTCCATATATTATCTAATATTTGAGTTCTTGTTAAAACTTTTCCACTATATTTTAATAATAATTCCAATAATTTTATTTCTTTAGGTTTTAAATCTATATTGTTACCGTTCTTTTTTGCTGAATATCCTTCAAAATCAATTTCAATATCTTTATAATACCATTTTTTACTTTCATCATCTTTTAATCTTCTTCTAAGTAAAGCTTCTATTCTTTTATGTAGCAATATTATTGAAAATGGTTTTGTAATATAGTCATCTGCTTTTTCATCAAAACTCATAATTTGAGTATAATCATCACTCATTGCGGTTAGCATAATTACAGGAACATTACTTTCTTCTCTAATTTTATTTAACACAATAAATCCATTGGCTTTTGGTAACATTATATCTAAAATTACTAAATCAAATTTATTTTTATTAAATATTTCTATTGCTTGCATTCCATCTTCAGCACTTATAACATTGTAACCAACTTCTGATAAGTATTCACTTACCCCTTCTCTTATATCCACTTCATCTTCAACTATTAATATATTAACTTTCAAATTTCTTCACCTCATAAAATATAATTATTAAAGTTTAATTTATGATATATATGGCAAAATTAAATTAAATTCTGTTCCTTCATTTAGTTTACTTTTTACTTTAATTTCCCCACCATGAAGTTTTATAACTGATTGAGTTAATGATAATCCTAGTCCAACTCCATTATCTGAATATGTATTAATTCCTTCACATCTATAAAAAGGTTTAAAAATTTCTTCATACTCCTCTTCTTTTATACCTTTTCCAGTATCTATAATCTTTACTTTAATAATATTATAATCCTCACTACATAATATATTTACAGTTCCATTAATTTTGTTATATTTAATAGCATTTTCAATTACATTATAAAATGCTCTATATAACATAATTTCATTTCCCTTTATTTTACTCTTTATATTATTTGTATTTAATTTTAATTGTATATTTTTTTTATCAGCAATAATATCCAAGTCATCTACTATATCTTCTAATATTTCACTTATACTAACACTTTCATTTAAAGGTGCATTCTCTTGCTTTATTATATCTAACATTGTTTCTATTATTAAGTTCATCTTTAATATTGATTTTTCTACAATTGCTAATGTTTTATCATATTCTTCTATGCTTTTACAATTGCTTCTTTTTAAAACATCTATATTAGTTTTAATCACAGCTAATGGCGTTTTTAATTCATGGGCCACGCTAGAATTAAATCTCTTTTGGGATGTAAAAGCATTTTCTAATTTTGCTATCATTTTATTAAAAGAAATTGTAAGTTCCTTAATTTCATCATTAGGGCCTTTAACACTTAAGTTAGAAGTTAAATTATCCTCATTTATTTTTTTTATATTTTTATTTAATTCCACAATTGGAATTAAAGCATTATTTACTACAAAATAAGTGCACATACCTCCAATTATTACTACTAAAATAAATGTTGTTATTGAAAGCCAGTAAATTCTTGATGTTGTTTCCTCTATAGCAGATTCTATTGATATATTATCAATTTCAGCTTTAAAATCACTATTTAAATCTATTTTAACATCCCCTGTATTTGAATTAATTACTCCTTTTAACTGTGGAACTGTATGCCTTACATCATAATTAATACTAAAAACAAGAATTCCACTAGTTATTGTCATTATTAATATAGTAAATAATGTAAGCTTCCATTTTAATTTTATCTTTATATTATTCACTAGTGTCTCCTCCAAATAAATATCCTACTCCCTTAATAGTTTTAATCATATTTTCATTGCCACTAACAGCTGTTAATTTTTTTCTAAGAGAATATACATGAACTCTTATTACTGTTGTGAAAGGATCTGCATTTTCATCCCAAACATGATTTATTAATTCTTCTGAGCTTATAATTTTATCTTTATTTTGAACTAAATATTTTAAAAGTGAATATTCTTTTAGTGTTAAATTAATAGCTTCATCATCATATGTAACCTTATGTTTCGATAAATCTATGGATAATTTTCCTTCATTTATAATTGAAGGTTTACTGGCAAATTCTCTTCTTAGAAGAGCTCTTATCCTTGCTGTTAACTCCAAAAAATCAAATGGCTTCACTAAATAATCATTAGCCCCTAAATCTAAACCTTTTATTCTATCTTCAATTTCTCTATTTGCGGATACAATTATCACTCTTGTATTTATATCACTTTCTCTAAGTTTTTCTAATATATAAAATCCGTCTACACCTGGAAGATTTATATCTAAAACTAATAAATCATATGTGTTCACACTTAAAAATTCTAAAGCCTCTTCTCCATCAATTGCTACATCAACTGCATAACCTTCATTTTTTAACCCTCTCTGTAAAGCATGTACTATATCAGCTTCATCTTCTACAATTAATAATCTCATAACATAATTTCTCCTATTTTATTTAATAAAATAACTCCATATCATTCGATATGGAGTTATTTATTAATTATAATATAAAAATTATAATTATACTACAGGGGTTTTTAATATTATTATAAATATTTTTATTTTTTTGTTTATTCAAAGCCAGCAGCTTTTACTTCTTCTCTAAATTTTTCATCAAATCCAGTTATATCTACCTTTTGTCCATTAACTGTTAATCCTAATCCATTTTTTAAATTTGCTAAATCTTCTTCACTTAATTCAAAAGAAATATCCTCATCACTTCCTTCATTGCTATATGAACTACTACTTGAGTTATTATAAGAATTATTATATTTATTGCTATATGAATTACTATTTGCAATTTCTTTATCAACATTATTCTGTGTATTTCCATTATTGCTATATGAACTTGTAGTTTTATTATTTGCTTTGCTTACTTCTTTATTACTTACTCTACCTCCTACAAAGCCTAGTAATCCTACTATTGCTAATGATACTACTCCAAATATTACTGATCTTTTCATAATTTATCATCCTTCCTTACTCAAAAACTTTTCTGATAACTTAACTCTTTTAATACTTTTAAACTGTCTTGTTTTTTTTAGTTATCCTTTCTATGTTTTTATGATAACAAATCCAATGTAAAATCATTGTTAATTTTAAAAGAAATTATAATTTTTTAAATTTAATATTTACTAACTCATTTTTGATAATATTTCCTTTGGTTTTAATCTAATTATTGACACAGAAGATAATAATACTGAAATAATTATAATTCCACTTCCTATAACATATACATAAATTAATTCTTTAAATTCTACCTTTACATCAATCTCATCTATAGTACGCGTTGCTAAAGACGAATTAGAATCATTTCCTATATTATTTCCTCCAAAACCATTTTGCACTTCTTGCACTGCTTGTTTACTAGCTTGATTAATTATTGCATTCCCTATATTTTGTGAAATTGCTTTACTTGAAAAATAAGATGATCCAAAAGCTATTAAACTTATGATTAATAATTCAATAATATATTGAGATATAATATTAAATTTTGATACGCCAATAGAAAGTAATATTCCTGTTTCATGAATTCTTCCTTGAATCCAGAATATTAAAACTAATGAAAGTACTAATACTCCTGCAATAATAGCTCCAATTAAAACAATATTTATAATTTTATCTAAAACCTCAAATGTCTTACTTAAAGCTAAAAAAGTATCTTCACTTTTTTCTATTGTATACTTGCTCCAATCTTCAGAAATCTTCTTAACTTGTGATATTACATCTTCTACATTACTACTTGTGTTAAATACAGCATTTGTATATTGAATATTTCCATCTGAGTAACTATATAACGCTTTCAAAGTATTAATGTCTGATATTATAAGATTTTCTGGAATTTCTAATTTACTTCCTACACTCTCATCATTTTCACTTTCAAAAATACCTACAATCTCAAGTTCATATTCATTTTTAGAAATACTTGTTGCTTTATAATCTAATGTACTCTTAGTTGCTTTTAATATATCTCCAACTTTTAAGTTATTTTTCTCAGCTAGGGACTTATGTATTAATACTTTTCCATTATCTGTACTAACAATATGTCTTCCTTCAACTAATTTAAGTGATTTACTTACAAACTTAGTATCAAGTTCTGTAGAAACATGTCCCTCTACAGAAAAAAGATTATTATATCTTTCATCTTTATATTGAATTGTACTTTTTTTAGGCTCTACATAATCAAGTTCCTTAAAATCTAAGCCTGCACCTTGAATCATTCCATCATAGCTTTTTATACCATTTACATTTAAAATTTTATTTATCAAACTTTCAGGAACTGTTCCATCAAAATTTGTTCCAAGATTAGCTTTAACTTCAAATTTATTAGCTATCTGGCTACTTAAATCTTGTTTAGTTAAATTTGTTGCCTTTTTAATTGAAATACCACTTAAAACTGCAGTTGCCATACCAAATAATATTAATAACATAATAATACTTTTTACTTTTTTTCTTGTTATATATAATATTGCCCTTTTAAATATACTCATATTGTATTCCTCCTAGATTAATTACTTCAAGAATATTATATATATTAAATATGAAATATTTATGAAATATACAATTTATTTTTACTTTATTTTTTATAAAAAATGATAAGGTCTATATTTTAATAAACCTTATCACCTTTAATATATTTTATTAGATTCTCAAAATAAATTTATTTTTTCTTATTTTTACCTAACAATAAACTACCTGCTGCTATAGTAAATGCTCCTATATATCCTAACAAGCTTCTTTTTCCTGTTTCAGGTAATTTATCTTTTTTACTATCTTCCATTTTTATTTGATTATTTAAATTTTCTTTGTTATTTGGTCTGTTATCATCACCCGGTTTATTTCCATCACCTGGTTTATTTTCATCACCTGGTTTATTCTCATCACCCGGTTTATTTTCATCACCTGGTTTATTTTCATCACCTGGTTTATTCTCATCACCTGGTTTATTTTCATCACCTGGTCTATTCTCATCATCTATTTTAGATATAACTTCCTCTAATTTTGATTCAAATACGCTTACATTATCTAATTCTTTTGATATTCTTAATTCTATGTATGCTTCATCATTAGATTCATTTTTAATAGTTCTTACAACTCTTGAAACCAATGATGTGTTTTTAACTTTTATTTTATAAACTATAAAGTCTCCATCTATTCGTTTTTCTTCTAATAATGCATCTAATTCTTTAATGCTATTTAAAAATCCAGTAAATTTTTCTAAGCTTATATTTTGTACTTCCATTTGTAATGGAGATTCTTTTTCTCCTGAACCTGTTATAGCTGAAACAACATTTGTATCTATAATATTAGTAACAAAATCTACTACATTGTTTTCATATTCTTCTATATTTATAGTAAAAGTATCAATTTTATTGCTACCATCTTTAGTTTTTGCTGTTATAGTTACTTGTCCCTTTGCCTTTGCTGTTACTTTAACACTATTTCCTGTAACTTCTATTGATGCTATGCTCTCATTATTTACTGACCATTCTACTTCTTGTATATCTGCCTCTGCATTTACAATTGCAGTAAATACTTTATTACTTCCTACATATAAACTATTAATTTTATTATTTATAGTTATACTTTGTGCCAATGAACTACCTTTTTTAACAATTACAGTTATTGTCTTAATTGCTGATGCACCTTTACTATCTGTTACTTTATATGTAACTTCATATGTTCCTGCTTCTTTCATATTTACTGTATTCTTTATTATATTTGCTTCAGTTAATACGATT
>PPYF01114066.1_pt1 | contig 56470 bp, 57 predicted proteins | sample 1559871 | NCBI WGS metagenome assembly PPYF01 (sample SAMN08240021, study PRJNA423297) | Human gut metagenome, whole genome shotgun sequencing project.
CAACTACTTCATTCTGGTAATTACCAAGATTGAAACATTTTTGATAATAAATCTTTGTTGCTTTCATTTTCTTTATTCTATTAGTTTATAATGCTAATTTTGGTTCTCGCATAACGTTTGATACACGTTCACAGGCTGTATTGTAATGCTTTCCTAAATTCTCAAAGCCAATAAAATGTCTATTAGTATTTATACAGGCTACCGCAGTGGTACCACTTCCAATACAATTATCCAGGACGGTTTCACCATCATTGGTGTAAGTTAGAACCAAGTACTCCAAAAGTTTCAACGTCTTTTGGTTGGGATGAAGTGAAGAGTTCTGTGTATCTGTCTTAAAGACTTGTATACTACGCGGATACCTTTCTGTTGAATCATAGTAGTAATCTTGATTCATTGTCCCATACACTTCCGTCTGACATTTTTTTGATCTGAAAGTTTTCTTTCTTTCATGGGAGAATGTCTTTTGAGGATTATAAGTACATTGTTTTTTATAAAATACACTTATAAGTTCATGATTCCGCATTGGTTGTTTTTTGGCATTAAGAAAGCCAACCCCTTTCACTTTATCCCATACCCAGTCATATTTATACCACTCAATATTACTTAGCCTTAAATAGCTGGAAAAAGGTTCTGCACCAAACAATACAATAGCCCCATTGTCTTTAATGATACGTTTATATTGCTCCCATAGAGGTTCGAAAGGTATTATCACATCCCAACTACATTGTGTGGTTCCATACGGTAGATCGCATATTATAGCATCAATGCTTTTATCAGGAATACGTTTCATTCCTTTAAGACAATCTTCATTATAGATTTTATCTAATTCAATCTCACACATAGCTTATTGGAATAACGCCTGTTGGACTCGTGATAGTATTAACCTGTTGGCGTTTGAATAGAAATCTTTTTTTATTTCAAACCCATACGCTTTACGTCCTAATTGAGCGGCAGCCAGTAAGGTTGAACCACTTCCGGCACATGGATCAATTACGACATCGCCTTTATCGGTAAAGATTTCTATTAGCCTACGAAGAAGTGGAACCGGTTTCTGTGTTGGATGCACTTTTGGCGTTTCATTGTCTCTTACCCAATCAAAGCAGTTGAATATCATCCGACCGTCATTATTGAACTTTGGAAGTTTTTCACGATAAAGTAGTAAACCGTACTCACAGTTTCCTACTACTTTCATGTTTGCCTTTAAGACTTGTGCGGAGAAATCTTTCCGGAATACAAGATTAATGTAATTATTTAACCCATATCTCTTTCCTAATTCAATGTATCGGAATTGATCTTCAAACTCACAGAAGATTATCATACAAGGCGCCTTACCTTTATCCTTTGGTTCTTTTACAAGCATTTGGCTACAAAAGTGCATAAACTCTGCCGGGCGAAAATCTTTATCGGTATCAAAGAATTCTTTACCCGCCTTATCGCTTTCTCCGTTCTTATTATCACCATCCACATACCATGAGGGATTAGAGGCATACGCATTATTTCCTAGATTGTAAGGGACATCGGCAATAATTAACTGGGCTTTGGGGATTCCATAAACTTTGTAGTTCTGGAAATGGTCATTATACAATTCTACATTTTTCATTGTATCATATAAAAGTTCGTAAACAATCAGCTATCCAGTAGATAACAAAATAAAAAGCCGCATATATCGCTATGATAGATACGGCTGCAAATAGGTATTTTAAAGTTTTCATCGTCTGCTTTTCCCTTTAATTTCTATTACGTTAAACAATTCATTGATTCGGTCTGCGATATATTCCCCATATTTAGGTTCAAACTCTTCCGGCTGCATATTGGTAGTTATAAACGTTTTGCATATCCTACGATTGTCATATCTGGATTGGATAATATACTGTATTATATCCATTTCAGAACCAAAGTATTTTACCCTTGGTTCTTTTCCTACTTCGTCAATACCTAGGGCAATGCCGTTTAACCCATCGTATTTAGAAATACCATCAACTCCCTTTCTGGTGTATTGATTGGAAATGAACGTAGCAGATTCAATAGGGAATCCACCAGATAAGTAATATCCGGTTTCGTCCTTACCGTTGCTATACCTGTCGTACAATTGGATAATTTTTAATATCGTGGATTTACCAGTTCCAACAGGGCCATACAGTAATAAACCTTTGTTGCTATCTAGTTTTTCTGATCCCTTGATGAGATATAAAAAAAGCTCGTTCATAAACTCACGATTTCTTTCATCAACAGTGAATTCAGGACATGCCAATAAACAGCACCTACGGAAAAGAGCTGAAGAATTCCTGAAAGCAACTGCATCATAACTTGACCGTCCGAACTTTAACGGCACACTCTGAGGATTGATCTGATTTCCGATTGTTTCCATGCTTCAAATTTAACCATTCTTGATAATCTCGTTCAGTTCCCGTAAATACAACCCCGGTCCAATTAGATTCAATTGCTCTTTCAATCTGTCGGATGGCAAACTCTTCTTCGAATTTTGAAAGTTTATCCAGTGAAAGCTGCAAAGCGTAATTGAGTTTCTTCTTCCATTTCGGAGTTTGGCGAAGTGTTTCCCATGCAGACATGAAAGCTATCGAAGAGAATGGATAAACTAGTGGTTTAGAATCTCCTTCTTCTTTCTTGGACTTTTTAGGCTTTTCAGGTGGGGGGCTCTCGTGCGTATGCGCGAGACTCTCTCTGTTTATAGTTTGAATTCTCTTATAAGGTGGGATTGGCGTTTCATCTGGAAATATTCCAGTTGATAATACAGTAGAACTTTTTTTATCTACTGGAAATATTCCAGCTAAAAGTAAAGTTGATAGTCTAGGAGAAAATATATTTATTGGTTCAGTTACCGTGCCTCCTTCTGCTGTAATATCACCTGTATTATCAACTGTAATATTTCCAGTTGATAATACAGGTAAAAATGAATAACAACACCCTATTCGCTTGTCCTTACAAGACTTAAAATAAATCAACCCGGCATCACATAATAGCTGTCTTGATTTTATGAGGGTCTTTTCCGTTATATTCAAGTTAAAGCATAATTGAATGTTCTTCACCTCAAATGTCTCTCTCCAACCCTTGTCGTTGCAGATAGCCACAAGCTCGTGATAGAGGGCTTGGTCAGTCGCTGTAAGGTAGGTGTCAGCACGTACTTTCCTTAGTTTGGATGTTAATTGATAGCTGTTCATTTCGCTTTAAAATAGATGCACATTACTTTTCTTACATTACAATTAGGTTGAGGTACATAGGTCTTAGTAGCCGGACAAAGATAGTTGTAGGAATCATGAGGAATACCGTGAACACACTTTGTACAATCCGGGAACCGTATGATTTTCGGAGGTGGTGATTTCTTTGCCATAATTAAAACCTTATGTTAGTTAATTGTCTACCTTTAGAAAAAACTGCCCATTTGCCGTTACCACCTTCAACAAGCCGTAAATCAGACACCTCACCGAATCGCTTGATATTGCCACATAAATCGACAAACCACCCAGTTTCTTTTGACGGGTGTGGACGTATTGCCCGACCTACTATCTGATAATACATTGCAAGTGACATCGTAGGGCGTGCCATGACGATAGTATCAAGCTCTGGATAATCAAATCCGGTAGTAAGTACTCCAACATTGGCAACTACCGGTATTTCTCCGGCTTTAAACTGCCTGAGTATCATTTCACGGGTGGACTTTGGAGTATCACCGGAAACAATTGCACAACCAGGTATCGACATCGTTAACCGTTCAGCTTCTTTCAGAAACCGGGTGAAGACTAAGATACCTTTCCTCTTTCCTCCTTGTATTGGATTCATCAGCCGTTGAACGATGTGGACCAGATATCCGTAGAAGTCGATTCGTTCGTATTCTCGTTGAACTGACTTATCGGTATAGTCGGCACCAGTGGTATTCGTTTTCAAGTTTAATTCGTTCCAGCCGATAGGATTCATTGGGTAGTAGTTCAGCTTTGCCAAGTAACCCATATCCAACAGAGTAGATACCTGAACATGGTAAATGACATCATAGAAGATATGAGGCTTTGTCCGGGTGATGAACTTCAACATAGAACCGAAATCACGACTGGACGACAAACGGTAAGGGGTTGCTGTTAGCCCAAGAACCTTACAGTTTAAGATAGATAGAAAGTCCTTGTACATTCCCTCTTTAGGATTAACTAAGTGGCATTCATCTATTATTATGTTCTTGAAATGGTTGAATAGTTCGGGATGTCCTTTTACTGATCCGATAGTGGCGAACGTTATTCTTGAAATCTCTTTTGAATTGAACGATGCTGAATAAATAGAGCAATCAAGAATACCGTATGAGCATAGCTTTTTGAAGTTCTGTTCCAATATTTCTTTCGACGGCTGAAACACCAAGGTGTGACCGTCAAGCCGTGACGCAATATCAGCTATTATGAGGGACTTGCCACTTCCGGTAGGCAACACCATGATAGCGTTGGTTTTCTTCTTTGTGTCTTGAAAGAAGGTTGCTGCAGCATCAGAGGCTTTCTGCTGGTAATCACGTAAGACAAAACTCATATTCCTTTCTCCTTTCGTAATTTCTTATTAAGTGCTTTGTAATACTTGACTAGCTGCTCATACTCGAAGTCTGAGAACTTGCGACTGATAGCCTGTTTGGATTCAAGCAGGACAACTCTTTGTTCGCCATACTTGGCAATCAACCCTTTTCGGTAGTTCTGAATGTTACCCTCCATGAAACGATTGCAGTGCCTACATTGAGCGTTACAGTTCATTTCATCGAAACGGGTGTTCATGTGTTGTCGGTTTATGTAATGCCCGTTATCAGCTTGTTCAAAGAGTTTTATTTGACCGCACGAGATACATTTGAAATATCCGTTCGGCATTGCATCACGAAGCCGGATGAAAAGAGAAAACTCTTTGTCAAGTTTCGCTTTTAAATCCGGCTTCCTCTTTACTGTTACTCCTGCTTTATCAAACAGAGGTAAAGGCTTGTCTTTCTTCTTAGCCTTAGTTCGTTTTATGTAGTACATACTTTATGATTTACCAAATTAAAAGCCCCGAAGCGTATTCTCCGAGGCACAACCATTATCCACTAACCCTTGCCATTGATGTGTGGCTCACATTATTCCATCGGGCACACTATCTGCATGCGCATTACAGAAATATCCATTTGCAACTGAATACTTTCATGTTCTCTTTCCAACATAGTTTTGTGGAAATGGATGGATTTGAACCACCGACCTCCGCTTGTGGTGCTCTCCCATTAAGCTAAGAATCAACTTGAGAGAATCGAACTCTCAACCTTCCACCACACACGGCGCTCTATCCACTGAGCTACATTCCCTTGTTTGCCCATCATATCTTCACAGACCGGACGGACAGGTTAACAAAGTTATTTCGTCTCAACGTAAGCCATTGAAAACTCTTGAGGAATGAATCGACCGACAGGGATAGGTTTAGCAGATTCAACCATAGCGTGAATTTCCTCTTTGTCATATTCGCGTCCGGCTATTTTTGCTTCTTCCTCTCTTATCTTGCTCTTTTTTCAAGTAGTCTGTAATCAGCATCATAGCTCTATCAACGTTGAAGGTGTGGACTACAAACGTATAAGTTGACTCTCTGCCGCCATTTCCAAAAACGATTCTTGATTCAATCTGGTAGAACTTCTTTTCATCCGGCTTTTCATCTTCTTCATTGTCACCTTCTACGCTCAATTCGCTTTCTTCCCAATCGAGTGGCAAAGTATCAAGTTTGCGTTCTTTCAATGTGTCGGTAAGAATAATGCAAGAATCAAACTCTTTCACCATCACAATGGTAAAGCCGAATGAGTAATTAAGTTCTATGTAGTCTTTGAGGATAAGTAAGGCAGAATCAAGCGTACTTGCATAGAATAGAAACTTATGCTTTTTATCTTTGATTTCTGCTTGGGCAATATACGGATGAAGGTAGGTGCTTGGCTGTTCTTGAGCGATACGCTTTTGGTTACTTACTTCGACTTCTGTAATACCGTCAGCTTCCATGCTAAAACGAATCTGCGCCAATCGGTCTTGGTCGATTAAATCGCCGCGCTCAAAAAGAATTTCGTTACGTTCTATACTAACTGTCTCTCCGGTGTCTTCATCTACAAAATCTTCTATCCATGTTTTCAGGACACGTTTTGCAAGATACATATTGAGCATCTTGCGAGGGTCGGATGTTACATACCGTTCCTCGGTTTTTCTTGTTTCTATCATACTACTTGTACTTCTTAATTGTGGATAAGATATCATCTATTGGCAGAGCTAAAGCCGTTTTTCCTTCTTCTTCATACTCTGCCATGAACTCGTATGCATCCGGGAAGTTCTCTTTAACCCGCTTGAAGGTTCGGAGAGACAGAAGCGCAGACACAACCGAATTAAACATCTTGTCTTTTTCGTTCTTCGCTTTCTCTATCTTCATTCTTAGCTTTTCTATCTGCTCAATAGTAGAAGCATCTGAACTGACATGAGGATACCAATTTGTAGGAGCAGGGAAATAAGAAGTATCATCAATCCTTACTTCATGGGAGCCATCATGTAGGGTAACGCAATGAGCTGTTTGAAAATACTTTTTATACCTGCTATAGCAATCGGCTATTTCCTTTGGAATCGACTTGCTAATAGCTTCATCAGCAATACTAACTCTTTCTTTTATAAGAGCGTTTATCTTCTCTGTAATCGGAAGCACCATCTTTGTAGCAACTTCTTCCGCTAATGCTTTTGTAATGTTCATAATTAAATAAATTCTTTATTACGTTCTATTTCTTGCTGGGCGTATATCAACATCTGTTGCTCATTGGCAGCAGGTAGGTATATGCTTGCGACTGATATACTCCAATTTCTAAAGCGGTCAATAGAGAGTGTCATTTCACCTGTTGATAGTTCAGCAGAACTACGCAGGTAGGTTACTTCCTTTCCAACCTTATTGACTGTCTTTCGTTCAAATAAATCACGGTTGCAAGTCCTCTTGTAGAAGTCTACTTTGGCTTCATCGAGGCTGCAACCGTATTCACTACCAAAATACCCTAAGAGTAAGTGCAAATAGCTATTCTGTGCCAGTGTACGATTAGGTAGCTTCTTTTTCACCTCGACTACCGCACGCTCGGAAAATAGCTTATTTACATACTCCTTGAATTTTGGTATGTCGTATTCGTTTTTAAGATTGAACAACATCTAACCCAAAGATTTTCTGATCGGTGATTAACTCTTTGTTTTCTTCCAGGAACCGGATAAACTCTTCACAATGATTAGTGAGAATCGGTATATCACGTTCTGGATTAAACACATAGGTTTCAGTATAAGTGCCTACTGGGTAACCGACTTTATTGAACTCTACAATATTGTACTCAAATGTTCGTATGTCGTTACCGTTTTGCATTAAAGCGTAGGGATAAACAAGATGCTGAAAGTGATTCTTGAACTTTCCAACACTGTAACTGCCGGTAGTCTTGATGTCATGAACGGTGGTAGGCATTAGTTCGTCAATGAAGCCGTAGACGAGAACATTACCGTAAGTAGTAGGTAGGATTGCTTCTACTCTTTGTTGAGTCAATGCACCTTTGAAGTAGTTGGCAAACTCAGTACATAGCGATACAGGGAAAGTAAATGTGCGGTTGTTATAGATAGCACGATACCACATATTGCTATTATCGTCTGTTACACGTTCTACCTCTATGTCTTTAGGTTTCCGGTTCTCTATGAGAGCATCTACCAGTTCATTAAAGCAAGTGCCTTTGTCTGCTGCTTCGCTATCGAACGGCTTGCGGTTGATCCGGTCTATCAGTTCATGAAACTGCAACTCGTGAAATTCTTCAGGAGCATGGGGAGGATTTTCACTCCATCCCCAGTACTTTTCCCAAACAATATCACTATTCAAATACCCCAAAAAAGAATCAAGGATAGTGGCATAGAAACGATACTTAGGCTGCTGGTTCATACTTCTTATCAGCGTTAAGTTTCAGATTAAGAGCCTTTGCCTTACTGTTTATGAGTTGAGCTGCCATAGCCTTAGAACTACCTACGTGATCGAAGCTGTCAATCTGGGCAATAAAGTTGTTTGCGGATTCAGCATCAGTAATAAGCTCTATCTGCTCTTTGATCTCTTCAATTACCTTTTCGTACTTCTCGGTTTCAGCTTTCTTTGCTGCCAACATAGTAAGATAAGGATTAATAACCCGTGAAGCTATGTAATCATTCTTTGCTATTGGTTTACCGCTCGCATCTATGATGGTAGGTACTTCCATAACAGAGGGAAGGTTACAAGTATTCTTACCATCATTTCTACTTGTCGGATCGAAAGTAATAGTACGTCTTTGGCGCCCATTCTCACTTTTCATCTCAAGATAGCCAAGCAAATCAAGCTCAGTAACAATTGAATTGTAAGACTTTTCACGCAAAGCAGGGATAAATACTGTATCATCACCCTCTTTGCGAGTATCACGGTGAGCGACAAAAATCACATTTTTATTGAGCGAAGAGAGAGTTCTTGTCATCCAAGAAAATTCAGCGTTGATACCTCCCCAATCTCTAATACTTGGCTGACGTGTACCACATTTATAAGTAATAATAAAGTCCATCATTTTACCGATGGTATCTATAACAATTGTCTGATAGCCGGATAAATCTTCTTGCAACACTTGTTGTACGTCATTCCAAGAAGTTATCTGAACTGTGTCAATACCATCTAAATGTGCCATATTTACACGCTTTACACCGTTGTCGAAGTCCAACAATAAGGGCTTTGGTGCACTGAGGGAGACTGTTGTTTTACCCATACCTGCTTGACCGTACAACATCATCTTGATTGTCGTAGGTATTACTAATTCGTTTGCTTTCTTAATCAAGCTCATAATCGTTATTATTAAAAGGGTTAATAAATTATTTATATTCACTAATAATCTCTCTGACTTCAGCATTTGCCAAAGGAGAGAGATTCTTTGTCACATTACACTTTAAGGCTGCCGCTTCAAGCTCAAGTACAGATAGACGGCATTTTGAATTATTACCCTTTCCATAGTCTTTGTTTCTTTTCACTACACCAGCCTTAATCCATTCTTTGACCACTACTTCTCCGTACTTTCGTCCAGCTTCTCTTAGGGAGATGTATTTCGGTTCTTCGCCAAGTTCTATGCTTTTTTTCTTTTCTCCAATTTTAGAGACTCCATCTATAAGACGATCCAATACCTCACTTTGAATTGCGTATATCATGTTTCTAACCTCCTTATTCTTTCAATTTGTTCAACTCTTGATCTTCTAGATCTTCTCATATCACCCTGTTCGTGGTAAAGTGATAGAGAGAACACACATAGCAAACAGCAGGCAACCACCGCCCGACCAATCGGTGAAAAATCCATCGTGAACTTCGTACCGGCTATTCGTTCGTAAAGCATTGTAGCCAGTTCCCTGCCGTTTCTCACATGAAGGATGGTAAAAGCCATTTGCAGTTGATTATTTATTGTGCTAATTGCCCTGCACTTCATTGAGGCTATTTCCTTTTTTTCATACCCTTGTGCGTACATTCGTGCTGTAATCTCGCATTCAGGGGTAAGCTCCGTTAATACTCGTTCCATAATCGTGTAAGTTGAGTATTAGTAATTCCGGACCACGTCAATATATCCGGCTTCCCTGTTTGATATTACCGAGTATAAGGACTGTTCTTTTTCGATTATCCGGTCAATTCTTGCTAAGCGGTTAAGGTCCGCTGTACATCTGCGAAGCTGAACGAGTAACATATCACTAAAATCATAGCGTACATAATCCTCTTTCTTTTTTAGCTTCTTCTTGATTTGCTTTCTTTCTTCTAATTCCTTTGCCATAATAATTAAATTATTGATTAGTAAATAGTGGATGATAGAGGAATCGAACCTCTCTCAATCGTGATAATTGGTTGCGCAACATGAAGCTCTAACCGATAAGCTAATCATCCAATTAAAAAAGGCATACTATCTTCGCAGACCGTACACCTGTACAACACAAACACAAAATAAAACACGATAAAACAATAGTTTATATAGTTCTTTCTTTTAAATTCTTATCTTTATAATGCATGCGCGAGCATTTGATTTATCGCTTGAAAATTGCCGCTTTTCTAAGGTGAGTGCAGCGGCATTCACCTTTTTATTCCTTTCTATTATTTAGATTTGAGAATTACTTAACTGATTTTAATTATTTATCCTTCGCTAACTCATTCAGAAGCGCATCGGCCCGTTTTACCGCAAATTCTGCAAGGTTTGTAAAGTGACCATAATTATAGCTTTCCGTCTCCGAAGCTATCATCGCTTGCATAGCTAACCCTGCAAAGTATTCGCGCTTGGTTATATAGTTTAAATGCGGATTTGCATCTGCGGGAAACACAGGTTCATTTCCCAATTCTTTTGCTTTTTTACTCATATCTTTTATTGATTTACACAAACCTTGAATATCTTTCAAAGATTTGCAAGTTTTAATACATATCTTACCTTCTTAATATCAAGATCGGCCAACTAATTCGCCATAAGCTATTCTAACGAAAAAAAAGCAACCGATACATATAATACCTATTATGGTAACAGACATAGATTTCATTGGGCTATATGTAGTTATTGCCCCATATAGCATACCAATAGCGCATATAGCTAAAAGTATGGATAAAACAAACTGGATTAGTTTCATATTCAATCCTCCTTTTCTACTTTAAAGCCCTTATCTTCGAGATAGCTAATTATAGTATCTTCACTTATTTGATTTAAAACTTCCGTTTCATCCATTTCAGAAACCAAACTAGATGTACCGAAATACTCCACACAATCAGATGCATTTACAAGTGATAGCAAGCTATCAGCATCTACTTTTGAATAATAATGTGACATAATCGTATAATTTAAAATTTGTGCCCTATCTGATTCTCACTATCAGTTGCCAGTTTCAAGCTGTCAATAGGGCTATATGTTAAATCACTTAGATAGCGTTATAGCTCGCCTAACCTGCTATATGCTTACTGATAAAGACTTTTCGGACTTCCAAGTGATGTTTATAACTAATTCAAACCTTCAACCAGTCACGGCATTTCTGCTATGGTTGAATTTCTTTTCGTATTAACCAAAATGTCAAAGAACTAATCAATAGTACCCTACCCGATTCTCGCTATCGGCTGCCGTTCAATCCGTCAGTAGGGTAAATAGTTATGCGTAACGGCTCAATCCTTGAACCATACAAAGGGCATCGTAATCCATTTCATTATCTTCACCTGCATCAGGTCCCATGACTGCTTTGTAAGTCTCGATTTCATCTTGTATCACTTCGATGATGTCAGCCTTACAATCTACGTTGAAAACTCTACAGGCTGTTGCTTCGTCCATATTCTGAACATTATCCAAATCTCTGTACAAGGCATTCAAACCTTGTTCTAATTCGTAGCGTGTCATAGTCGTAGATATTAAGCGATTGATAATAAGTTAGCTTTCTTATAGCATCTGAACTCACCAACTTCTGTATCATAGTAAGTCTGAACGGTATCATTCTTTGCTCTCTTATCAGTACCAGTGATAGCAGGCATCAATTTCTCGCAAAGTGTGCCGTATGCTTCACGTACAGAACCGTCTACTTTTTGATAGTAGAACTTCACAATACGTTGCTTCATTTCAGATTTCAGTTTCAAATTAGCCCATGCAGTTTTTAATGCTTCGCTCATTGAAAAACCGTTCTTCTTCACCATCTGCCAGGCAAGAGACATTACCTCTTTCATCTGATTTTTAAAGTTCGTGCTCATAATCGTGTATTTTAATATGTATGTACTATTTGATATATCATTTAATCTTCGTTTCTTTGTATCAGATTAATTTGATAGTGCAAATATACTATCTTCTTGCAATATATCGCTGAATATCGCAATAAAATATTGCTGTATTGACAATATTTAACATTATGAATAAAATTAATATCGCAAGTTTAAGAAAATCTCTGAAACTTAGACAAAAGGATTTTGGTGAAAAAATCGGTATCAAACAAGCCTATTTGTCAGAAATAGAAAGTGGCAAAAAGCCTCTAACAGAAGAGTTATATAATAATATTATAGAAGTATTTGGTATGGATAAAGTCTCTGAATACTTTATCAACACAGACAATAGCGATATTATCGCAAATAGCAATACAAACGAAGCAATTCCAATAAACCAAAACTACATTATAAACGTACCCCTAGTGAACCAATACGCACAAGCAGGATATTTATGCGGCTATGAAGATGCCACATATATGGCAACTTTACCTACTATACCTTTTATAGTAGATCATGAAGCCCAAGGAAATTATGTCGCTTTTGAGGTAAAAGGCGACAGCATGAATGATGGAACTGAAGATAGTTACCTAGAAGGTGATCGACTTCTTTGCCGGGAGATACAATCTCATTTATGGGTAACTTCCAAGTTACATATTAGAAAATGGGATTTCGTCATCGTTCACCAAGATGGAATACTTGTCAAAAGAATAATAGACCATAATGTAGATAGCCATACAATTACAATACATTCTTTGAATGATATGTATCCAGATAGGGTTATTGATCTAACGGAAGTAAAACAGATTTTTAATGTGATCGAGTTACAAAGACCAAGACGAAGGTAATTCTAAAGCACACAAACAATCAAAGTTTATGCTATGAAGTTTAATCAATACACCTGGAACCTATATAAGCAATCTTCCGAAGGGCAGAAAGTCATTAGGGAGTTTGAGGAAATGGACGGGTATACTCTTTTGCGGAAATACACTCCATATTACACTAGGTTTATATCAGAAGACTTATACAATGATTGGCTGGAAACAATTCACTGTTATGGAATATCAGACTGTGAAGTACCAACATCCCTAGATGAAGCCCAAGACTTTTATGAAGCATTAATTACATTAGGTATAATGGATAATGGGGAGGTATGGATTCCTCGCAATGATTTTAGAAATATGCTTGGATTCATTCAACCCATATCATATCTTTTATCAGGATTTGCATCGGAATTCTTTTTCCCGTATCTATTTACATGTCGTATCTTCGACTTAAATAAAGTGGTTGATATATTCGAAATAGAGCTTCCTAATATGCCCAAGAAAGCAGACTATAAAGCACGTTGCATATACTATTGGCAGTTATGCAAAGTATTTTATTGGTTCAGAGTAGAGAACGATTTAAATCCTGCCGAATTATGCGCTTTCTTGTATGATTTTGCACCTAACAACATAATTAAGCAAGAAACGGACATTCCAGAACCGGCACAAGCATGGTTTATTGGCGGATATACAGAAAAGAACGAAAGGGGATTGAATTTTACTTTCTGGCAAGCTAATCTTGACACAAAGAAAGGAGATATTCTTGTTCATTACGAAAAAACACCGGTCAGCGCAATTACAAGCCTATGGATAGCCCAAACAGATGGGGTTATTGACCCACTATTCCGCTATTACAGCAACACCTATATAGGGAACAAGATAGAAATACCTAACATTACCCTGAAAGAACTTCAATCAGATAAATACTTTTCCAAACACCCGCTTATCAGAAAGAAATTTCAGGGCGTTAACGGATGGTCAATGAGTAGCGAAGATTATTCGGAACTATTGCGAATGATAAAGGAAAAAGGATTTGATACCGGTACCTTGCCAAAACTGTACGCTCCTGCCCTGCCTAAAAATGTTTCTACTACCAACGAAAGAGACGTTGAAGTTCAACTAATAGAATACTATCTTAATAAAATGGGATGGTATGAAAACAAAGACTTCATCCGCCAATTACCGATCCATGCCGGCAGAGGTCACAGAGTGTTTCCGGATTACTCCCTACACTACGACAATAAACCGAACGAAGAAAGAGCAAAGGTTCTGATAGAAGCAAAATACTACATGAAGAACAATCAAGAAATAGAAGCGGCATTTTTACAAGCACGTTCATACGCTTTATTACTCAATTCTTCTGTGATAGTTCTCTGTGACAAGCAATGCCTGATCACATACCAGAAAGGGAAAGGATTTGACCGGGATAGCTATAAGAAATACTATTGGGGAGAATTGGAGAACCCCGACTTATTCAACGAATTAAAGAACAAACTAAAATAACTAACACAATGAAAAAGATTCTATTCGTTTTAATGGGAACAACATTACTACTATTCATGAATTCTTGCGACGATCCGGTCACAAGAGGAAGGCAAATGTATAAATCTTACTTTCAAAAAACACTAAAAGACCCTGATTCATTTAAAGTATATAATGAAAAGTATACTGAAGATAAAAATGGGACTGTAGAATGGGAATTAGACTATGGAGCGAAAAATTCATTAGGTGGCATGGTGCGTGAAAGCGTGGAATTTTCAACATTTTATGGTGGACAGGGGATAGGTCGCTTATTCATAAATGGAGAATCATTAAGCTATCAAGAACTAAAATAAAGAACAAACTAAATATTAGCGTACAATGAGAAATATTCTATTTTTAATGATGGCTGCACTAGTGATTATGGGATGCAGTAAAGATTCTACATTCACGGATGATAATGACGACAATAAAGAGATTCCGGAAGTGTCTGTAACAGTAGATGCATCTGATATAAAAGTTGTAAGCGCAACGCTAACAGGGAATGTAAATTCAACAGCACTTGAAGAAGATCGGTTAGGAGTAACCAATTATGGTTTCATCGTATCAAAGAATAGTAATCCAACCAAAGAAAACGGATGGGTTTTAAAAGGAAGCAATATTAAAGGCAATGAATTTTCAGTAATAGCTATGAATTTAGCTCCAACAGAACAATATTATTATGTATCATTCTTTTATGATGGTTCTAAATATTACTACGGAGAAGTTCTTTCTTTCTCAACCAAGAGTTTTAATATGGCTGATTTAAAAGCAAAGGCAAATACAGGTGAAACAGTTGCATCTTTAGAAGGCAAAATTGATTATGATAAAATTGGCTATTTCGATTCTCACAGATTGGGATTTAATATAATTGAAGCAGCCACTATTTATAGACACGAGACGGCTAGTGAAGGAGCAAATTGTACATATAATACATATATCGATCATTTATCTGCTGAAACAGATTATGATTACTATTTCTTTGTTGAATATATTGATAAAACTAATAAAAAACAGACACTTAAAGGAGAAAATTTGAATTTTCATACAACAAATTTAGAATTGGAAACAGGAATGGTAGATCTTGGTTTATCTGTCTTGTGGGCTGGAGCAAATCTAGGAGCGAGTTCCCCAGAAAGATATGGTGATTTTTTTGCGTGGGGAGAGACTGAAACCAAAGAGAATTTCGAATTATCTAATTATTTATACAAAGACGTTCTCATTGGTATTGAGACTGACCCTCATTGGCCTGGTGGAACTAAATTTTATAATATTTCAGGAACTAATTACGATGCGGCAAATAAAAAAATAGGAAATGGATGGAGGATGCCATCAGAGAAAGAATGTGATGAATTAGCCGATAATTGCGAATGGAAATACATGGCATATAAAAAAACATGGGGATTTCTTGTCACAGGAAGTAATGGTAACCGCATATTTCTTCCTGCTGGTGGAAAAAAATATAATGGTAAGCATGAAAACACAACTAACTATTGTTATGTATGGTCGGGGGATTGTTCAACGAGCAAACATTCAGAAACAGGGAAAATATGCGATGTTTTTAGTGCTTCATATACTATTATAGGTTTAAGCAAAGGAACCAATGAAGGAGTCGAAGCATACTTGGGACTTAATATACGTCCTGTAAAAAATAAAAATTAATCATATTATTAACACTTCAATTCTACCTTAAAAAATAGCAATTGCATAGTAGATCATATACAAGCCGGATTAACCTCCGGCTTTCTCTTTAACCTCCTCTTTGTGAAATACGAAATCAAGAACCTTCCTATTCGCCCGATCAATAATAGACCAATCCTTTTTGATATAAATATCCGTAACTTTTCTTTCCGAATTTACATGATTTAAACAAGAAGCGACATCATCAACCGATATTCCACAATTATTCCGGGCTATTGTAGCCCAAGAATGCCTAGCCGAATAAAATGTTAGATCAGGAATCCCGACCGCCTTCCCAACCGTTTTTAAATGAAAGTTTATAAGTCTATTGAATTCTATATGACTTTTGTAGCGCATAAAGAAGCTGAAAGCCCTATCACCTACCGGATCTTTATAGCGTTCAATATAAGGCAATAGCTCCGGTTCTTGCTTAATTGATATGAATGCCTTATCTTCCCTGCGTCCTTTGGTCTTTCTACGCTCATAATCAAAACGACCAAGATTAGGTTTGCCAAGATAATACATGTCAACAGTATTCATTCCAATCATCAAGAAAGACATAACAAAAACATCCCTTGCAATCATAGGGGCTATTTCATTCGTCTCAAATTCAATGATTGATCGAATCCGCTCAACGTTTAAAGCTTTTTTCGTAGTAGGGTTATTTTTGGGTATGGTGTATGCAGAAAAAGGAGAATTAGGAATTCGAATAAGATTTCGCTCCTCATCATTAAACTCTTTCTTTCCGTTTTGAAAAATAGTATGAAGTGTGGTTAAATACAGACACACACCTGTATCTGTCATAACACCTCCATTTCTTGTCTTGTTTGACCGAAGCCATGCCTCGAATTGCTTCAGGTGGCTGCTGGTAAGATCGGTAAAGCTAAAATTCCTATCCCCTACAAAACTTTCAAACTTTCTCATCGTTATTTTGTAGGTTGTACCAATTGAACGGCCCGCATCAATAGCCTTTTGCGCAAATGAATACCCATAATCAAACAGGTTTATTTTTGTATTTGATTTACCTTTTAGAAAATTGTCAATATATTCAGCAAGCTGCTTTGCATTATAACTGTCAAGGTTTTCCATACGAGAGAATTCCTGTCTTATTCTAGCCTCTTCTATTACCAAAGAATCATAAATCGGATTATTCCTCTCTTTTAATTCAAAAGTCTTCTTGTTAATCATCTCCATCGAAACATAATGCCTAGTTGGGAGATAAGCGGATTGTCTATTTTGCGTAATCCTTAACTTTACATTCCAAGTATTATCGCTCTTCTTTTGATGCTTTAGAATCGTGTGATTTACTGTTGCCATAATCGTGTGTTTTACAAAATTAGAAATTTCACAATGCTGTTCTTTTTTCGTAAAACAGTTGTAAAACATCTCACGCCAAATATAGTCATAATTTGCTGAATATGAAAATCCGTGTAATATACAGAACCGCATCTGCAAGCGGTTATCATCTGTATATCACACGGATTCAATACTTTTCAGAAACTGATATTCCTTACTTATCCCAAGTAAGATTTGAGCAATTTACTACGATTACTTTGTCTAAGTCTTCTAATTGCTTTTTCTTTAATCTGACGAACGCGCTCACGTGTGAGGCCAAATTTATCGCCGATTTCTTCCAATGTCATTTCTTGCTGTCCGATACCGAAAAACATCTGAATGATTTCTTTTTCTCTATCGGTTAACGTAGAAAGAGCTCTATCAATTTCCCTCGCAAGAGACTCATTAACCAGAGAGCGGTCCGCCATTGGCGAATCATCGTTAACCAACACATCCAACAGGCTGTTATCCTCCCCTTCCACAAAAGGCGCATCCACCGAAATATGACGGCCGGATACCTTCAGCGTATCAGAGATTTTATCAACCGGAATTTCCAGTTCGTCTGCCAACTCCTCGGGAGACGGACGCCGCTCGTTTTCCTGTTCAAACTTCGAGAAGGCTTTGCTGATCTTATTCAGCGAACCTACCTGATTCAACGGGAGACGAACAATACGCGACTGCTCTGCCAATGCTTGCAGAATAGACTGGCGAATCCACCATACAGCGTAGCTAATGAACTTAAATCCACGTGTTTCATCAAATTTCTCGGCAGCCTTAATCAGTCCTAAATTGCCTTCATTAATCAAGTCAGGCAAACTCAAACCTTGGTTCTGGTACTGTTTAGCCACAGATACGACGAAACGAAGATTGGCACGTGTCAATTTTTCCAATGCTACACGGTCACCCTTACGAATGCGTTGAGCGAGTTCCACTTCTTCCTCGACAGTAATCAGGTCTTCACGGCCGATTTCCTGCAAATACTTATCAAGAGAAGCGCTCTCTCTGTTAGTGATACTTTTGGTAATCTTTAGTTGTCTCATTCTTTAAAAACAGATTTGGAGTGCAAAGTTACGACAAATAATTTGTTAACATACAAAATTAAGTAACTTTTACACTATATTTTTCATCTAATAAAACAAAAAGAGATGCCGACAAGTTGATTGGCGGCATCCTTTTTCTATTTCATTAGCTTATCCTGCAATCTTCTTACCTTATTTTATATATTACTCTTGAGTCAGATCGACAGCGAAATATCCGCGTTTACCTGATGGGAACACACCGGTCAGGAATAATACCTGGTTCGGAGACTTAACAGCAGCTTTCATCACTTCTTCCAGATCGCTGACTTTGCGCATCGGCTGGTCATTAGCTTTCAGGATAATGAAGCCTTTACGAACTCCTGCATCTGACATCTTACCGGAGGAAACTCCTGTCACTTGCAGACCGTAGCCCAGATTCAATTGCTTCTTCACGTCATCCGGCAACTCTTTGAAAGCAGCTCCCAGGATTTCCATGCCTGCATCTTTCACAATCTTGGTAGTACCTTGCTCGTTCTTCAACGTTACTTCAACGGTCTTTTCCTTCTTATCGCGCATCAGTTTCACTTTCACCTTATCACCCGGACGATGTTTAGCAAGTGCTTCCTGCAAGTCAGCCATATTGGATACTTTCTTATTATCCACACCGATAATTACGTCATCGACTTTGATATCAGCTCCTGCAGCAGAACCATTCTCTACGATTTCAGAAACCCATACTCCTTCTACAACACCCAGTTCTTTAGCTTTATCTGCCAGTGTCTTACCGGATTTGTCAATCGGTTGACGGTCGTCCATCAAACTGCTACCGATAGAGCCACCACGAATACCGAGCAATGCACGTTGTACTGTTCCATATTGTTTCAAGTCGGCAATTACTTTCGTCATAATGCTGGTCGGGATAGCAAAACCGTATCCTGCATAAGCACCTGTCGGAGAAGAAAGCACTGAATTGATACCAACCAATTCACCTTTGGCATTTACCAGTGCACCACCACTGTTACCCTGGTTGATGGCAGCATCCGTCTGGATGAATGATTCTATACCACCATTATATACTCCCAGAGAACGGGCTTTTGCACTTACGATACCGGCAGTTACAGTAGAATTCAAATTGAACGGATTGCCTACTGCCAATACCCACTCTCCTACTTTCAACGCTTCGGAGTCTCCTACCGGAATAGTCGGGAAATCATCACCCTCAATTTTCACCAGCGCAAGGTCGGTGCTAGGGTCAGTACCAATCACGCGTCCCTTAAACTCACGGTTATCATTCAGTTTCACACTGATTTCATCCGCACCTTCAATCACATGATTGTTCGTTACGATATATCCATCCTTCGAGATGATTACTCCCGAACCAAAACCTACACGAGGTTGAGACTGTACCTGACGTTGCTGTCCGCGTCCATCACCAAAAAAGAAATCGAAAATGTCCGGCGCTTGCTGAACAGTTCTTGTTTTAGCTTCTTGAGTAGACCTTATATGTACGACAGCATGAAGTGAATTCTCGGCAGCCTGTGTCAAATCAACAGGTTGAGCGTTCACAGCGTCAAAAGCAGCCAATTTGACATTGGGATTCTGCTTGAACATCTCATTAAAAGATGTTTCTTTTGCAGATTCGTTAGATTGCAACAATTTGTAAGTTGTCAATCCTGCAACTCCTGAGCTAAGAAGAATGATTGCTCCTACTCCCAGAATGTTCTTTGTTGTCTGTTTCATGATTTATAATTCTTTAAATTGTTAATATTCGACATTGTTTTAACTTTTACGACGTTAAAATAATAACAAATATCGTTCACTTATTCTACTTGTCACTCTTTTTTGTCCACTTTTAACAGAGAATATTTGGAGCTTAACAGCGGTTAACGACAACACCTGACAAATTTACATTCGTTGTATGTCAGATGGCTTTAACACTCTGACATTCATTCAGTAAAGTCAGATTTTCATGACACCGATTCCGGGTAAGTCATTCAGGGTGATCTTTCCTTTCACCACTTCCACCCCTTTAAAGCGATCATTAGAGATAAGCAGGTTGCCATCCAGGTCGGCAAAATCCACTAATGGCGAGAACTGTGAAGCTGCAGAAATAGCACAGGAAGTCTCTGTCATACAGCCCACCATGACACGCATGCCGAGTGCATGTGCCAATGTCACCATCTTCCATGCTTCACGCATACCGGTACACTTCATCAGCTTTATATTGATTCCCGTGAAAGCGCCTTTCAAAGCGGCTACATCTCCTAAACGCTGCAAGGATTCATCCGCAAATATCGGTAGCGGGCTCTGTTGCGTTATCCAGGCAATATCCTCTAGCTTCTCCTTAGGCATGGGCTGTTCTATCATCACAACACCTTTTTCTTTCAGCCAATGAATCATATCGAGCGCGTATTGGCGGTCTGTCCATCCTTGATTGGCATCTATCGCTATCGGAAGGTCTGTTACCGAACGAATGGTTTCAATCATCTCCTTATCATTGTCCCGTCCCAGTTTCACCTTTAATATATTAAACTGATCGGCACACTCTTTTGTTTTCGCCCGCACTACATCCGGCGTATCAATGCCTATCGTAAAGGTAGTGGAAGGTGTCTTTTCTTTGTTCAATCCCCATATCTTATACCAGGGAGCGCCCAATAGTTTCCCTACCAGATCATGAAGGGCGATATCTACCGCAGCTTTCGCTGCCGTATCCTTTGGCGAGAGGCTGTCAACGTATGACAAAATGTCATCTAACTGAAAAGGATCACTAAACTGTTCCAGATTCACTTTCCCAAGGAAATTCATCACAGACTCTACTGTTTCTCCCAAATAAGGAGGCATAGAGGCTTCTCCATATCCCGTCACGCCTTCATATTCTATTTCCACCTGCACATCGGGAGTTGTTGTACGCGAATAAGTGGCAACTGTAAACACGTGCCTCAACTTCAATTCATAAGGGAAAAAAGTCATTTTCATCTTCCCTCCCAAACCGAGCTTATTTATATGAATGGTAGAAAGCAACGATTCTCCGGCTAGTGCCTGACGGGCTACTAACCCCGAACCGAAAGCAGCCAAAGCTGCCGTTTTCAAAAAATCTCTCCTGTTCTGCATTCTTTTATTGATAAAAGGGGTTCTTATTTGTGGTATTCATTCCTTTCTCCTTATTTATATAAGGTAAGAAACGGACAGCAAAAAGTAAACGCTTCGTGTTGAATTCATCATAGTTTTGATCCGCAGGATTCATGCTGCTGACGTGCACATCTCCCAATGCGTGGATAAACTGCTTGTTTCCGAGGTAAATGCCGACGTGAGAAATACCTTCTTTACGTTCCGCAGTCGCTTTCCGGCCGAAAAACACCAGATCTCCCCGTTTGACATTAGAGAAGTCAGGAGCAATATCGATATGTTCGCCCACATAGGCCTGTTGAGAGGCATCTCTCGGGATAATAATGTCATGCATAAAAAGTACGGTCCGTACCAGTCCGCTACAATCCACTCCCTTGGAAGAGGTTCCTGCCCATAGATAAGGAATTCCCATCATCGAGTAAGCTGTTTCAATGATGCTTTCAACATCTTGTTTCAGTGAAGCTCTCCATTGGGTTTCGGGCTGCGAAATAGATTTCGGGATATAGGCTTGTCGTCCATCCGGATAAGACACTTTATAAAAAAGCCTTGTATTTCCTTCCCATTTCAGACGGTTGCCTGCCACTACATCAGATACGGGCCGTGATTTTTCATCCGGCTTCTCATAAGTAAATCCGTAATGTGAGGTCACGACAATCTTTTCCGCACGGTTCCATTCATTATATTGTTCTTTCGACATGGGAGTAATTACCATCCGGTGCACCCATCCGGTATAATCATCCGGTGTTTGTATCTCGTACCAGCCGTTATACTGAAGCACCTTGACCGGCATTCCCAACAATGCCTGCGTACTCATGCCAGAAGTAAATTTGCCTTCCTCGCGCAAATTGCAAACTGAAATATGTACTACCCCATAAGCCGAATCGGCAGGCATGGGACGTATTCCCTGTGCTTGCAGGCTAGCTGCCATCATCGCCAGGAAACAATAGAAAAGGAGGATATTCTTCTTCATTAAAATCCATTTTAATGATAGCAAAGTTAGAAATTATTTCTATTTGTGATACTTTCTTTGGCTAAAACAAAATAAATGACGTATTTTTGCAGTCTAAAGCAGTTGGCCGGTCTGTCGCGTGCATGTTTCGTGCAGGAGGAAAGTCCGGGCAACATAGAGCATCCTACTTCCTAACAGAAAGCTGTCCGCGAGGGTAGAGTAACGTAGAAGAAAATAACCGCCGCTCCTTTCGGGGAGAGGTAAGGATGAGAAGGTGGGGTAAGAGCCCACCAGTCGCATGGCGACATGCGGGCTGTACGTCTTAGGAGTTGTAAGGTCATGTAAACCGGCGTTATGAGAGTTGCTCGCTCCATGTCGGAGGGTAGACCGCTAAAGTGTCGTGGTGACACGCCACTCAGATAAATGACAGGCACCTGATATAATTAAAGATTAATAATCGGAAATTATATGGGTACAGAACTCGGCTTATAGGCTGACTGCTTTTTCTTTTAATTATCCATTTAATTACAAATGACTAATGGATGAGGATCGACTGTTCGAGCAAGTCTGTTGTAATCAGTAATTAGTTGCTTGCAATTAGTAATTAGCGAAGAACTATGAAGAAGAAAATCACCGATATATGGAAGTTTCTTACGTATGACATCTGGCGCATTACGGAAGACGAAGTGACCCGAACCAAGTTCTCACTCTACAATATTATAAAGACCGTCTATCTTTGTATCAATCGGTTTACCAAAGACCGGATGGCCAATAAAGCTTCTGCACTTACTTATAGCACATTGCTTGCCATTGTACCCATACTTGCCATCCTGTTTGCCGTAGCGCGCGGTTTCGGGTTCGACAACCTGATGGAACATCAGTTCCGCAACGGTTTTGGAGGAAATACAGAAACAACGGAGGCCATTCTCTCATTTGTCAATTCCTATCTTTCACAGACCAAAGGAGGTATTTTCATTGGAGTTGGTTTGGTAATGTTGTTATGGACGGTTATCAATCTGGTCAGTAATATTGAAATCACCTTCAACCGTATCTGGGAAGTGAAAAAAGCACGATCCATGTATCGCAAGATTACGGACTATTTCTCCATGTTCCTGCTGATGCCGATTCTGATCGTGGTATCCGGAGGACTTTCTCTGTTTATGAGCACCATTCTCAAGCAGATGGATGATTTCGTCCTGCTCGCTCCTGTTATGAAATTCATGATACGGCTTATTCCTTTCGTCCTGACATGGCTGATGTTCACCGGGCTGTACATCTTCATGCCGAACACGAAAGTGAAATTCAAACACGCTCTCATTGCAGGTATTCTGGCAGGGTCTGCTTATCAGGCTTTTCAGTTCCTGTACATCAACAGCCAGTTGTGGGTGTCAAAGTACAATGCCATTTATGGTAGTTTTGCCGCACTTCCCTTATTTCTGCTTTGGTTGCAGATATCTTGGACAATCTGTTTGTTTGGAGCCGAACTGACGTATGCCGGACAGAATATCCGCAGCTTTAGCTTTGACCAGGACACCCGGAACATCAGCAGACGATACCGGGATTTTATATCCATCCTGATTATGTCACTTATAGCCAAACGATTCGAAAAGAACGAACCGCCCTATACGGCTGCAGAAATATCGGAGGAGCATCAGATCCCCATCCGACTGACAAACCAGGTACTTTATCAGTTACAGGAAATAGAATTGATTCACGAAGTTGTTACCGACGAAAAAAGCGAAGAAATCGGTTACCAGCCTTCAATGGATATCAATCAACTGAATGTGGCTGTCCTGCTGGACCGTTTGGACACATACGGCTCCGAGAATTTCAAAATAGACAAAGACGAAGAATTCAACGACGAATGGAAGGTGCTGACCGAATCCAGAGAAGAATACTATAAAAAAGCAAGTAAAGTATTACTGAAGGATTTGTAGGAAAGTCAAACCTTAAATCGCGAAAATGAACTTAACACAATATTAGAAAAAATGAAAAAGCTACTGCTAAGTGCATTTGTCATCTGTCTAGCAGGGACAAGCATTGCACAAGAATCTCCTTTATGGATGCGCCACTGCGCTCTTTCTCCAGACGGAACCACCATTGCATTTACCTACAAAGGAGACATCTACACGGTACCGTCAACCGGCGGACGTGCCACACAAATCACCACCAATCCGGCTTTTGATACGGAACCGGTATGGAGTCCCGACAGTAAACAAATTGCCTTTGCATCGGATCGCATGGGAAGTCTCGACGTTTTCGTCGTATCCAGTGAAGGAGGAGCACCCCAGCGACTGACCACTCATTCAGGCAGTGAGAAACCTGTTGCCTACAAAGACAACAAACACATTTTATTCACAGCCAACATTGCTCCCTCTACCGAAAATGCCGGATTTCCTTCCGGTCAGTTCCAACAAGTGTACGAGGTAGCCGTGACGGGAGGACGCCCCGCTATGTTCTCATCCATGCCAATGGAGTGCATCTCTATTAATAAGGAGGGAGTGATGCTCTATCAGGACAAGAAAGGATACGAAGACTATTGGCGCAAGCATCAGGTATCCCCTATTGCCCGTGACATCTGGACATACACTCCCGGAAAAAACCCTGTTTATCAAAAACAAACTACTTTCGGAGGTGAAGACCGCGAACCGGTATGGAGTCCTGATGGTAAATCATTCTATTATCTAAGTGAAGAGAAAGGTTCCTTCAATATATTCCAACGTACTCCCGGAGCCACCACTTCCCAACAAATCACTTTCCATACAAAGCATCCCGTACGCTTTCTAAGCATTTCAACCACCGGCACACTCTGTTATGGCTATGACGGCGAGATTTATACACTTGTTCCGGGCAAACAACCCCAAAAGGTAAACATAAGTATCCTGGCAGACAAGAATGACAAAGATATTATCCGCCAAATCAAATCCAACGGAGCTACCGACATCGCTGTATCTCCCAAAGGAAAAGAAGTCGCATTCATTATGCGCGGTGATGTTTACGTAACCTCCATTGACTACAAAACAACCAAACAAATCACCAACACACCCGATCAGGAACGCAACATCAGTTTCGCTCCCGACGGACGCACACTCGTCTATTCTTCAGAACGCGATGGATTGTGGCAGCTTTACACTTCCACCATCGTACGCAAAGAGGAGAAACAATTCACTTATGCCACAGAATTGAAAGAAGAACGTTTGACAAACTCCAAAGTCGCTTCTTTTCAACCACAATTCAGTCCTGACGGTAAAGAGGTTGCTTTCCTCGAAAACCGTACCGCTATCCGCATCATCAATCTGAAAAGCAAGGCTGTACGCACAGTAATGGATGCCAAATATCAATATTCTTATGCCGACGGTGACCAATGGTTCCAATGGAGCCCTGACAGTAAATGGATTCTATCAGACTTCATTGGCATAGGAGGCTGGAACAATAAAGACGTCGTTTTGCTGAAAGCCGACGGAAAAGGCGAAATGGTCAATCTTACCGAAAGCGGATACAGCGACAGCAACGCCAAATGGGTGTTGGGTGGAAAAGCAATGATATGGAACAGTGACCGTGCCGGATACCGTAGCCATGGTAGCTGGGGAAGTGAAGACGACACCTATATTATGTTTTTCGACGTCGATGCCTACAACCGCTTCCTGATGAGCAAAGAAGATATTGCCTTACTTGAAGAAGCGGAAAAGGCAGAGAAAGCAGAAAAAGAAAAAGCCAAGAAAGAAAAGGCAGAGAAGAAAGAAGACACTAAAGACAGTAAGAAGAAAACGAACCAGAATGAGAATGCGAAAAAAGACAGTACGGAGGTAAAACCTCTTACATTCGATTTGGAGAATCGTTTTGACCGCATCGTTCGTCTAACTGTAAATTCTTCCCGCCTGGGTGACGCTGTCATGAGTCCGAAGGGTGATATTCTTTATTACCTGGCTGCTTTTGAAGGAGACTATGACCTTTGGGAGCATAAACTGAAAGAAAATACGACTAAAATATTATTGAAAGGAGTTGGCGGCGGCTCACTCATACCGGATAAAGAAGGAAAGAATATCTTTATGTGCACAGGCGGCCGATTGAAGAAAATAGAGATTGCCGGTAGCAAAATTACACCGATAGAATTTGAAGCATTCTTCGATTACCGTCCTTATGATGAACGCGCATACATCTTCGACCACGTTTGCCAGCAAGTAAATGACAAATTCTATATTGCCGACTTGCATGGAGTGGACTGGAAAGGATATAAAAAAGCATACGAACGCTTCTTACCCCACATCAGCAACAATTATGACTTCACGGAAATGTTGAGTGAATTGCTTGGCGAATTGAATGGTTCCCATACCGGAGCCCGGTTTGCAGCAGGAGGCAGCGCAATGCCTACCGCTACTCTGGGAGTCTTTTACGATGAGCCATACGACGGTGCCGGGCTAAAGATCAAGGAAATCATGAAGCAAAGTCCTTTCACCCAGAAAAAGACAGAAGTGAAGGCAGGTTGCATCATTGAAAAAGTAGACGGCACAGCGATTGAAGCCGGTGCTGATTACTTCCCGTTATTTGAAGGCAAAGTCGGACGCAAAGTAGTACTTACCGTATACGATCCTTCTACTAAAAAACGTTTTGAAGAAACAGTAAAAGCAATCAGCTATGGAACCCAAAGCGACCTGCTTTACAAACGTTGGGTAGAGCGCTGCGCCCAAAAAGTGGAAGAGCTTTCCGGCGGACGCATTGCTTATGTACATATTAAAGGTATGGACAGCCCCAGCTTCCGCAAGATCTATTCCGAACTACTCGGCCGTTATCGTAATAAAGAAGCCGTAGTGGTAGATACCCGCCATAATGGTGGCGGATGGCTGCACGATGATGTAGTCACCTTACTTAGTGGAAAGGAATATCAACGTTTCGTGCCACGCGGACAATATATCGGCAGCGATCCATTCAACAAATGGCTGAAAGCCTCATGCATGCTAACTTGCGAAGACAATTACAGCAATGCTCATGGCACTCCTTACGTATATAAGACTCTAGGCATTGGTAAACTGGTAGGCGCCCCGGTGGCAGGCACGATGACCGCCGTGTGGTGGGAACGCCAGATAGATCCGTCTATTGTATTCGGTATCCCGCAGGTGGGTTGCATGGATATGCAAGGCAACTATCTCGAAAATCAAACCTTGCAACCTGATATTCTAGTTTATAACGAACCGGCAGCCAGCCTGAAAGGAGAAGATGCACAACTGAAAGCAGCAGTAGACTACCTATTGAAAGATTTGTCAAAAAAGAAATAAATACAGCATTATTGATGCCGCCGGAAAAGCGGCATCAATAACGCGCTAACTATCAACACCTTAAAAAAGCCATTTATTGGTTTTAAAGAAACAGGTCGTTCCTTTAAAAGGAAAGCATCGTTGGTTTTAAAGGAATGTCCCCTTCCTTTAAAACCAACGATGCTTTCTGTTATATGCTTATCCTAAAGGCCTAAGAATATAATTATTTTTCAATCAATAACGATTGTATGAAATCACCTTTTCTTTCGACTTCCTTATCTTCTTACGTTTTTCCTTTGCCGGATAGCCAATAACAATATCCAGCAATAAACGTTTCGAAGCAGGAATACCGGCAAGCTGTTTCATCTCTTTTTCATCGAACCAACCCAGAATACAAGAACCCAAACCTTCGGCTTCAGCTGCCAGAGAAATATGAGCAGCCGCTATTCCAATGTCGATCAACGGGAAATGTTTGCCTTTTACCTTTCCGCCAAGCAGGGAGGTTATATTAGCAGATTCTTCTACAACCAGAATATGTACGGGAGCATCTTTGGCAAACTTATTCATTCCCAAACCAGCAGCAGCTTTCCCGGCTTTTTGAGCCAGTTCCTTATCTGTGATGACCACAAACCTCCAAGGTTGTGCGTTGCAGGCCGAAGGCGCCAAACGTGCAGCTTCAAGTACCCGTTCCAACTTTTCCGGCTCCACCGGGCATTCCTTATCATACGAACGGTCACTTTGACGAGCCTGCACCAATTGAAGAAAATCAGTATATGCCATTTCCAATCCTCCGGTCACTTATTTATATTTTCTTATTTATATTGAATCATCCGGCTGATATACTTGCCGATAATATCGAATTCGATATTTACCACACTGCCAATCTCAAACGTATGGAAGTTCGTATGCTCGTATGTATAAGGAATGATAGCCACCTGGAAAGTATCATCCGTCGGATTACATACCGTCAAGCTAACACCGTTCACAGTCACCGAACCTTTATCCACAGTGATATATCCGCGTTTCGCCATCTCCTTGTCAAACGCATATCGGAATGTAAAATACCAACTGCCTTCCGCATCCTTAATATTGATACAAGTAGCAGTCTGATCCACATGTCCCTGAACGATATGTCCGTCCAACCGACCGTTCATCATCATGCTACGTTCAACGTTCACCTTATCTCCCACTTTCAACAAACCGAGGTTAGAACGCTCCAACGTTTCTTTCATGGCAGTCACCGTATACGTATCATCCGTCAGAGTCACTACCGTCAGGCATACACCATTGTGAGAAATACTCTGGTCGATTTTCAACTCATTCACAAACGAACACTTAAATGTAAAGTGTATATTCTCCTGGTCTTTCACCAGTGCTACCAAAGTAGCATATTCTTCTACGATTCCAGAAAACATAATTCTATTTACTATTTACGATTTTACAATTGAAAGTACTCTCTTAATGCAAGGGTCAAAGATACGAATAAGGAAGCAGCTTAGAAAATAAGAGCAAAAAAAAAATGGGGCTTTTCACAAAGCTCCATTTTTCAGTTTTCAATAGGTATTAGTTTTTTTTAAGGTAAAAAGATTGTTTTCAGGATAACGGTGCAAATATAGGCGGTTTTACCGATACTATCCAAATTATAAAACATGTCATATAACATCTTTTTGAAAATTCTTTGGATTTATTATCATTTGAAGCAAAATCTCCTGTAACTTGTCCGTTACAGGAGACAAATATAAGATAATTTTTTAAGGAGCCCTAATTTCTGTTTAAAAATCGGCAGAAAATTACTTTTCCGGGTAATTTTCATCCGTTTTTCCACGATGTTTTAACACTTTGGCATCAATGAAGAAGACAATCTCCTCGGCAATGTTGGTAATATGATCTCCCGAACGTTCCAGTTTACGGAACACGCTGACCAAATCTACGCAAGTATGTACAGCTTCCGGATGTTCGATAATATAGTCTGAAAGAATTCCTGTCGCATCCGCATTGATTTCATCCAGCAAATTATCCTTAGCAAACACTCCTGCCGCCAAATCATTACTCTCTTCATTCAAGGCACGTTTTGCCAGTTCCAGCATCGACAACACCTCTGCTTGCATCTCTGCCAGGCGGAGACGAGACAACAGCTCCGCATCCAATACCGGTTCTTTGCAACGAAGTACAAAACGGGCAATTCCTTCCGCAAAGTCCCCCAAACGTTCCAAGTTCGTATTGATTTTCAACATAGCCAACACAAAACGAAGATCAATCGCCACCGGATTATACAATGCGATAATATCTTCCACATCACTATCTATCTTCAATTCAAAAGCATTCACCCTGCGCTCGCGAACCATCACCTGTTGAGCCAGCTCCTTGTCAAGGGTCAACACAGCCTCTCCGGCACGGTCAAGCTGGTTGTACACCAAGGTCCACATTTCATCAATTTCCTTCTTCAATAGGATGAGTTCCGATTCTATAAACTTTACCATAGTCTATTATATATAAATGATTAATATTCTATCAATTGGGTTCCAGATACCCGGATTACCCAAAACGTCCCGTTATGTAATTCTGGGTAGCCTCTTTCTCCGGATTGGTGAATATCTTTTTCGTCTGATCGAACTCCACCATTTCTCCCATATAGAAAAACGCCGTCTTATCACTGACACGGGCCGCCTGCTGCATATTATGCGTAACGATTACAATCGTATAATCCTTCTTCAGTTCATGAATCAACTCCTCCACTTTCGCCGTAGAAATAGGATCGAGCGCAGACGCAGGTTCATCCATCAGCAATACCGAAGGAGAGACAGCCATCGCACGGGCGATACAAAGACGCTGCTGCTGTCCGCCGGACAGTGCATAAGCCGATTCCTTCAACTTATCTTTCACCTCATCCCAAAGAGCCGCTCCTTTCAATGTTTCCTCCACACGCTGGCGAATGAAAGCATTATCTTTTATTCCGTTCACACGAAGTCCGTAAGCCACATTCTCGAATATGCTTTTCGGGAAAGGATTGGGACGCTGGAACACCATTCCCACATTCTTGCGGAGTTCGTCCACTTCCACGCCTTTCGCATAGATATTATGTCCGTCGATACGGATTTCTCCCTCCAGACGGGTAGCAGGAATCAAATCATTCATCCGGTTGAAAAGCCGGAGGAAAGTAGATTTGCCACAACCGGACGGTCCGATAAAAGCAACAACCGATTTTTCCTCAATCTGCATGCTGATGCCCTTCAATGCATGAAAGTCCCCATACCAGAAGTTCACATCACGCGCATCTATTTTCACTGTATCCATATACTAATTTAGTTCGTTTTTACTCTTTTCTCAAAATACTTTCTCAAGGCATTAGCCAGCAGATTCACCAACAGGATAATCATAATCAATACCAATGCCGTGCCATAAGCAAGCGGCAGTTGTGCCTCCATATCCGTTCCACTGGTGGAAATCACATACAAATGGTAAGGCAAGGCCATACACTGATCCAAAATGCCGGTAGGAAGTTGCGGCAGGAAGTATGCGGCACAAGTAAACAGAATCGGCGCCGTCTCTCCCGAAACACGTCCCAAGGCGAGAATCAACCCTGTGATAATGTTTGGCATACCCATCGGCAGAATAACGTGCCATATCGTCTGCAACTTCGTCGCTCCCAATGCCCGGCTACCTTCACGCATACTGTCGGGAATGGCTTTCAAGGCTTCCTCCGTTGTCCGGATGACCAAAGGTACGCAAAGCAAACCTAATGTCAAAGAGCCTGCCAGAATACTATCACCAAACCCCATATAATTGACAAACAGCGCCATTCCGAACAATCCGAATACGATGGAAGGAATACCGCTCAAGTTATTGGTCATCACCCGGATAAAGCGTACCAACCTGCCTTTCGGCGCATACTCATTCATATAAATCCCACTCATCACCCCTATCGGAAATGCAAACAGCGCACTTCCCACCATCAGGTAGAAGGTACCGACAATAGCCGGCCAGATACCGCCACCTGTCATTCCGTCCGTAGGAGCCGAAGTGATAAAATCCCAACTGATAGCACCGATTCCCTTATAGATGATAAATCCCAGAATCGCAAACAATATCAATACAATGCAAAGACTCAACAACCGGAAAATCCCGAAAGCAAATTTCTGCGAACGGTGTTTAGCTTTATTATTACTCCGTATTTCCATCTTATTTACTACGTTTTAATCCTTTAGAAGAAATATATTCCACACTAAAGTTGATAATCAATGTAATGAAGAACAGTACGACACCCAACAGGAACAATGCCTGATAGTGCGGACCACCTGCAGGAGCCTCTCCCAGTTCGGCGGCAATCGTAGCCGGAATGGTACGTAAAGGCTCAAGAATGGTTGTCGGAATCACAGCCGCATTACCGGTCACCATCAATACCGCCATCGTCTCCCCGATAGCACGTCCGATGCCAAGTACCACGCCGGATGTAATACCCGAAATAGAATAAGGAATTACTACCTTATATATAGTCTGCCATTGAGAAGCCCCCAACGCCAGACTCGCTTCCCGCATTGCACGCGGACAGTTACGCATCGCATCTTCCGTCACCGTTATGATGGTAGGCAATGCCATAATGGCCAGTACGATACTCCCTGCCAGGCCGCTCTCTCCCACCGGAAGATTAAACAACTTCTGAATCAACGGAACGATGACAATCAACCCGAAAAAGCCATAGACCACGGAAGGAATACCGCTCAACAGTTCGATAATCGGTTTCAGCCAGTTCCGCACTTTCGGGTTTGCCACTTCAGACATATAGATAGAAACCGAAAGCCCGAACGGCAAAGCAAAAAGAATGGCGAACAGACTCACCCACAACGTACCGGTAATCAACGGCAGGAAGCCGAATTGAGCTGCCGGAGTGGCCGTAGGAAACCATTCGGCACCCGCAAATACATCTTTCACGGAAATGGTGTTATCCTCTATGAAATGCACCGCGTCCGGATGAACAATAAACTTCTGCGGAACAAAAGCTACGATACCCGGTGTTTTCTCTACCAGTTCCGTAATCTTGTCGCCTGCATATTCATAAGCAGGTCCCAGCTCCTCTTCCGTATAATACTGCGTTATATCCTCCAAACGAAAAACCCGGATAGGGAGATCTTCTCCACCGAGTTCCTTCCAGTTTGTGATCTCCTCATCAAAAACATTTTTTATCTGTGCAGGGCTCAACACACTAACTTTGTTGCTCTTATTCAGCGCCAACACATATCCCTCTTCAATCACCTTACTCTTGAACAGCCCGAAAGCTTCCGTGAAAAGGAAGAGTACAATCAGCAGAATAGTAATACTTGTCACGAAACCGCTACAAGTCAACATTCCTTCTATAATCCTTTCAAATACCTTTTTCATACCTACTATGATTTCTGATGCAAAGAAAGCGTCTCTTTATTAAGGAGGTGTGACTAACGTTTGAAGGAAATGTTTCAATCATGTTACGTTTGTGTTACAAGTATCATTTCCATTCCGGATGAAATGGAAATGTAATATCCGATTGCTTAATTTGCAAAGTCAATAAAAAGAAGAAATATGAAAGTGAGAAGAAACTTATTAATCGCCCTTTCCTTACTCTCGCTCGGTGCCAACGCACAACGTATAAAAGGTAGCGACACGGTACTGCCTGTCGCACAACAGACAGCAGAGCGGTTTATGAACCAGCATCCGGATGCCCGTGTCACTGTAACCGGTGGCGGAACCGGTGTGGGTATCTCCGCTTTAATGGATAATACAACGGACATTGCAATGGCTTCCCGCCCGATCAAGTTCAGCGAGAAGATGAAAATTAAAGCGGCAGGAGAAGAAGTAAACGAAGTGATTGTTGCCTACGACGCCCTCGCCGTGGTGGTGCATCCCTCTAATCCGGTGAAACAGCTGACCCGCCAACAACTGGAGGATATTTTCCGGGGGAAGATAACCAACTGGAAACAGGTAGGCGGAGACAACCGAAAAATAGTAGTCTACTCGCGTGAAACATCGTCCGGTACTTACGAATTTTTCAAAGAGAGCGTACTGAAAAATAAAAACTACATGGCAAGCAGCCTTTCCATGCCGGCAACAGGTGCTATTATCCAGTCTGTCAGCCAGACCAAAGGAGCTATCGGATATGTAGGACTGGCCTACGTGTCTCCCCGTGTCAAAACGCTTTCCGTGTCTTATGACGGAAGCCACTACGCCACCCCTACGGTAGAGAATGCCACCAACAAAACCTACCCTATCGTCCGGCCGCTTTACTACTATTACAATGTAAAAAATAAGGAACAAGTTAGCCCCCTGATTCAGTTTATTCTTTCATCCGACGGACAGGACATTATAAAAAAGAGCGGTTATATTCCGGTTAAATAAAAAAAATGTCCTACTTTTGTAGCCTAAATACAGATAACATTAACCGTTATGACAGATATTAAAAACGAAGAAGCAGGCGAAAAGAAAAGCTTGAACTTTATTGAACAGGCAGTAGAGAAAGACTTGAAAGAAGGTAAAAATGGTGGAAAAGTGCAGACGCGTTTCCCGCCCGAGCCCAACGGCTATCTTCACATCGGCCATGCCAAAGCTATTTGCCTTGATTTCGGCATCGCAGAAAAACACGGCGGTGTATGTAACCTTCGTTTCGACGACACAAACCCTACCAAGGAAGATGTGGAATATGTAGAAGCTATCAAAGAAGATATCCAATGGCTAGGCTACCAGTGGGGAAATGAATATTATGCTTCCGACTATTTCCAGCAATTATGGGATTTCGCTATCCGCCTGATCCAGGAGGGAAAAGCATATATCGACGAACAGAGTTCCGAACTGATTGCACAGCAGAAAGGTACTCCTACCCAAGCAGGTGTGGAGAGTCCTTACCGGAACCGTCCTATCGAAGAGAGCCTCGAACTTTTTAAGAAAATGAATAGCGGCGAGATCGAAGAAGGCGCTATGGTGCTCCGTGCCAAGATTGACATGGCTAATCCGAATATGCACTTCCGCGATCCGATTATTTACCGTGTAGTGAAGCACCCGCACCACCGTACGGGTACTACCTGGAAAGCTTATCCGATGTATGACTTCGCCCACGGACAGAGTGACTTCTTTGAAGGAGTGACTCATTCTCTGTGTACACTTGAATTTGTGGTACACCGTCCGCTTTACGACCTCTTCATCGATTGGTTGAAAGAAGGAAAAGACCTGAACGACAACCGTCCCCGTCAGACTGAATTCAACAAACTGAATCTAAGTTACACCCTGATGAGCAAACGTAACCTGCTCATACTGGTGAAAGAAGGATTGGTAAACGGATGGGACGACCCTCGTATGCCAACGATCTGCGGTTTCCGCCGTCGCGGTTATTCACCGGAGTCCATTCATAAGTTTATCGATAAAATCGGATATACCACTTACGATGCCCTGAACGACATCGCTCTGTTGGAAAGCTCTGTCCGGGATGATTTGAACAGCCGTGCTACCCGTATATCTGCAGTAATCAACCCGGTTAAACTGATTATCACCAACTATCCAGAAGGACAGGTTGAAGAACTGGAAGCAATCAACAATCCGGAAGATCCGGAAGCAGGAAGTCACCTGATCGAGTTCAGCCGCGAATTGTGGATGGAGCGCGAAGACTTCATGGAAGACGCTCCCAAGAAATATTTCCGCATGACACCGGGACAAGAAGTACGTCTCAAAAATGCTTATATCGTGAAATGTACCGGTTGCAAGAAAGACGAAAACGGTGTAATCACAGAAGTATATTGCGAATATGACGCAAATACCCGCAGTGGCATGCCGGATGCGAACCGCAAGGTGAAAGGTACGCTCCACTGGGTAAGCTGCAACCACTGCCTGCAAGCAGAAGTACGTTTGTACGACCGTCTGTGGAAAGTGGAAAATCCACGTGACGAACTGGCCGCCATCCGCGAAGCAAAAAAATGCGAAGCACTGGAAGCCATGAAAGAAATCATTAATCCGGATTCATTGAAAGTTCTGCCCAACTGCTATATAGAGAAGTTCGCAGCTACCCTGCCTCCACTCTCCTATCTGCAGTTCCAACGGATCGGTTACTTTAATATCGACAAAGAATCAACCCCGGATAAACTAATCTTCAACCGTACAGTAGGGTTGAAAGACACATGGGGTAAGATTAATAAATAACTAAGCTTTCAAGCTTAACTTTACAATGGGGCTGTGTCAAAAGGATCATTATCTGAACTTTTGCAACAGCCCCATCTTAGCAATTAAAAATCTAAAAGTAAAATGGGTAGAAAAAATTCGCCATCAGCAAAAAAGGAACTAGTCACACTAATCACAAACTACGAAGAAGCAAAAGCAGAAAACCGACAACTTTATCTGGATGCTGACCAATTGGCCGACATCGCCGACTGGTATGCCTCCGAGCGAAAATTTGAAGAAGCACAAGAAGTAATCACTTATGGACTTAAAATACATCCGGGAAACACAGATTTGCTTATAGAACAAGCATATCTTTACCTGGATACCCAAAAGCTGCAAAAAGCAAAAAAAGTAGCGGATTCGATTACCGAAGAATTTGATTCCGAAGTGAAACTGCTGAAAGCCGAACTATTGCTGAATGGAGGAAAACTGGAGGAAGCTCAATGGCTGTTAAGCACAATAGCGGATGCCGACGAGCTGGAAACAATCATTGATGTTGTATTTCTCTATCTGGACATGGGATACCCGGACGCAGCCAAAGAATGGCTCGACAGAGGTAAATCCCGTTATGCCGAAGATGAAGAATACATGGCTCTCACAGCCGATTATCTGGCATCGACCCATCAGGTAGAATCAGCCATCACCTATTACAATAAACTCATTGACAAATCTCCGTTCAATCCGTCCTACTGGATGGGACTGGTGAAATGTTACTTTGTCCAGGAACAAATAGACAAAGCCATCGAAGCCTGTGATTTTGCATTGGCAGCCGACGATCAGTACGGGGAAGCTTATGCCTACAAGGCACATTGTTTCTTCTATCTGAACAATTCGGATGATGCCATCGAGAATTACCAAAAGGCGATTGAGCTCAAAGCCATTCCCCCCGAACTGGGTTATATGTTTATGGGAATATCCTACGGTAATAAAGAAGAATGGCAAAAAGCTGATGACTATTACGACAAAGTGATCGAACGTTTTGAAGAAGACGGAGACAAGCAGTCTATTTTATTGATAGACACCTATACCAGCAAAGCATTCGCCCTGTCTCACCTGGAAAGGTATGAAGAGGCCCACGAACTATGCGAGAAAGCCAAAGAGATAAACCCGAACGAGGGATTAATCTATCTGACAGAAGGGAAACTATACCTGGCAGAGGAACTGGAAGACGAAGCTGCCATCTCTTTCGAAAAAGCGATAGAAATCAACCCGAACATAGAAATGTGGTATATGATTGCCTCTGCTTATTCGGAAAGTGACTATCTGATCGAAGCGAAAGAATACTTTGAAAAAGTGTACCAGATAAATCCGAAATACGAAGATGTGACAGAGAAATTGAGTGTTCTTTGCCTCATGCACGGTGAAATCGACAACTTCTTTAAATATAATAAGGAATGTGAGCACCCACTGGAAGAAGACATGATCCTGGATCTGTTGAACAGTCCCGAACACAGAGAAGAAGACGAAAGAACTCTCAAAGAAGTGTGGGAACGCATGAAAAAAGAGAATAAGAAAAAAACAAAAGGAAAAAAATAAATCAATTTATAAATTCTATCCTCAAAAAACATGGAATCAGTAGCAGAACTTCTTAAATGGGTATTAGAAAACTTGAACTATTGGGTAGTCACTATTTTTATGGCTATCGAAAGCTCTTTTATTCCCTTCCCCTCGGAAGCCGTAGTACCCCCTGCCGCATGGAAAGCTATGGCAGACGACAGTATGAATATCTTTCTTGTTGTCCTATTTGCAACCATAGGAGCAGATATCGGTGCATTAGTAAATTATTACCTCGCCCGCTGGCTGGGTCGCCCTATTATTTATAAATTTGCCAACAGCCGCTTAGGCCACATGTGCCTTATTGATGAAGAAAAAATACATCATGCAGAAGAATATTTCAGAAAACACGGTGTAGCTTCCACTTTCTTTGGCCGCCTCATTCCGGCTGTACGTCAGCTTATCAGTATTCCTGCAGGATTAGCCGGCATGAAAATAGGTCCTTTCCTGCTTTATACAACTCTCGGCGCTGCTATATGGAACAGTATATTAGCTTTGCTCGGATACCTGATTTACCGTTTCACAGACCTCAAAACGACTAACGATGTCTATGTAATGGCTACCGAATACAGTCACGAAATCGGCTATGTCATTATAGCAGTGGTGGTAATTGTAATCGGTTTTCTGGCTTATAAAGGGCTGAAAAAGAAAAAATAAGTATCAGGTATTAAGTATCAAGTATTAAGTATTACCATGGCTGTTTGATTAATTGTGTAAACAACAATTAGAGCAAAATAGCCAGCTACGGTTAATACCTAATACTTAATACTTGATACTTAGAAATTAAACTGAACTCCTACTCCCAATATCTCTTTAAATTGCACACGAGCACCTTTTGTACCATCCTTTTGCACGATTTTCACATCATCGTCATACATCAGGTTAGTAGTAAGTGTGGTTGAGAACCATTTATTGATAATCATATTTATTTGTACTTCCCAGTTCACGTCTATATTCAGCGGCTTATGCAGATAATCGGAATATAGATCCAAACGTGAATATACCGTCATATTCTTCAAGAATTCATATTTGGCTTCTCCTTTCAAGTTAGCACCGAAGCTGGATAATAGATGTTTGCCCGGATCAACTCCATAAGCTCCTTCGTCAGAGAGACGGTCATTGAGCACAAATGTTCCGCGCCACGCAGCAGGAGACAATACAACGGTAAATATCTTACCCGGATCATACGTAAAGCCCAAACCGGTAGTCAAATAGGCAGGAGCCATAAATTCGGAGATAGCAATGTCTTTATTGACGGAGTAGTCATATCCCGGAGAAAACTGTGTCTGGAAAGTAGCGAACGCACTGGCATACCAGTTTTTGGCAATAGAATAGCCATAATTCGTATTCAAATAGATCTTATCATTTGCTTTCCTGGTTCCATCATCACCAGTCTTATTTAATCCATAAGCCAGTTCAATACGATTATTCCACAGATGTTTTCCTTTCTTATAATTAATCTGATAAGTACCCTGCAAGTCAAAGGCAACGGAGTTATCACCTCCGGCAGCCCAATTAGTGAGGCTCACTTGCGTTAGTTTCAGTCCGGCAAATCCTTCTTTTGTCCAGGGAGAAGTTTGTGTACTATCGGCAGTTTGGGCCGACAAGGTTCCAGCGCCCATACATAACAGGGCGATGAATAGAGTTTTCATTTTGTTCATGATAGTTGAGGTTTAGTGTAGAAAAAAACACAACCTAACAAGAACAGAGCCTTGGCAGTTTACCAAGCCTTTTACCAGTTCCCATTAGGTCAAAAAGTTTAAATAAGTATTAAGTGTTAAGTATTAAGTATTAATCGTAGCCGCTGATTTGCCGCGGTTAATACTTAATACTTTATACTTTATTATTGTATCGCAGCTAAAGCTTTGTCATAATCAGGCTCCTGGGTGATTTCAGGAACAAGTTCCGTATATGCAATTTTGCCATCTTTGCCAATCACAACTACCGCACGAGCCAAAAGTCCTGCTAACGGACCATCTGCCATACGCACTCCATAACTTTCGTCGAAATCAGAGAAGCGGAAATCAGACAATGGAATTACATTTTCAATACCTTCTGTCGTACAGAAACGGCCGTGTGCAAAAGGAAGATCCTTAGAAATAGCCAATACTACCGTATCTTTCAATCCGGCAGCCATTTTATTAAACTTACGTACAGAAGTTGCACATACGCTGGTATCCAGACTAGGGAAAATATTTAAAATCACATTTTTACCATTTAAATCTTTCAGAGAGAAAGAAGATAAATCTGTTTTTACCAGCTCGAAGTCAGGAGCTACCTTACCTACTTGTATAAATTCACCGATCAGTTTCACCGGTTGTCCTTTGAAATTTGTTGTTGCCATAATGCATGTATATTTAAAATTTACTTTATATAGGAAACAACTATTCCCCCAAATATGTTCACGGAAAACCTTTTCTAAATTCAATTTGTTATTCCTCAACGAAATCACTCTAGTGTTCAATTTAAAATATAAAATGTATGGAAACTGTATTCAATGAGATTCAACATTCAGTAAAAAATTGGTGGACTTCTCTTCTTTTGGGAATCGTGTATATCATTGTAGCCCTTTGGCTCATGTTCTCACCCGTAAGCACCTATGTAGCACTAAGTATCATTTTCAGTGTATCGATGCTGATAAGCGGTATTCTGGAAATCATCTTCGCTCTTAGCAACCGGAAAGGCGTCCCGAGCTGGGGATGGTATATCGTAGGAGGACTGATCGACCTCGTTCTGGGTATTTACCTGATTGCCTATCCGATGGTCAGCATGGAAGTTATCCCTTTCATCATAGCCTTCTGGCTTATGTTCCGAGGGTTCTCCTCCACCGGCTATTCCATCGACCTGAAACGTTACGGAACCCGCGACTGGGGCTGGTACATGGCTTTCGGTATTCTTGCCATCCTGTGCTCTCTTTTAATATTATGGCAACCCGCCATAGGAGCGCTCTACGCAGTGTATATGATTTCTTTTGCTTTCCTCATCATCGGACTTTTCCGTGTCATGCTTTCATTTGAACTAAAGAATCTGCATAAAAGAAAATAAAAAGCTTTCGGCACTTACTTTGGGATTTTGTTTATCTTTGTAGGCAATTTACATAAATCAATTAATTAAAAAGGAAGAAAATTATGGCAATGCATACATGGTTTGAGTGCAAGATCCGTTATGAAAAAGTAATGGAAAACGGAATGCAGAAGAAAGTAACTGAACCTTATCTTGTTGACGCACTCAGTTTTACAGAAGCAGAAGCACGGATTATTGAAGAAATGACTCCGTTTATCTCCGGAGAATTTACCGTTTCGGATATTAAACGTGCCAACTATAGCGAACTTTTCCCCAGCGACGAAGAAAGTGCCGACCGCTGGTTCAAATGCAAACTTATTTTCATCACTCTGGATGAAAAAAGCGGTGCTGAAAAAAAGACTTCCACTCAAGTATTGGTACAAGCTGCCGACTTGCGCGACGCAGTCAAGAAATTAGATGAAGGAATGAAAGGAACCATGGCAGATTATCAGATCGGTATGGTATCCGAGACTCCGCTCATGGATGTATATCCTTACAGCGCCGAACCGAATGACAAACCGGAGTTTGATCCGTCAAAAGCATAAGTAACAATGAGTATTGCTGACAATTTAAAGCAAGTACTGGCCGAACTCCCGCAAGGAGTCCGGCTGGTTGCTGTCTCAAAATTCCATCCCAATGAAGCGATAGAAGAAACATATCAGGCGGGACAGCGTATTTTTGGAGAAAGCAAAGTGCAGGAAATGACAGCTAAATACGAAAGTTTGCCCAAAGACATTGAATGGCATTTCATCGGACACCTGCAGACGAACAAAATCAAATACATGATACCATACGTAGCGATGATTCATGGAATTGATAGTTATAAACTGCTGGTCGAAGTCAACAAACAAGCTGTCAAAGCGGGACGTACTGTGAACTGCCTGTTGCAGATTCACGTTGCGCAGGAAGAAACCAAATTTGGTTTCAGTCCCGAAGAATGTAAGGAGATGTTGAATGCCGGAGAATGGAAAGAGCTGACTCATGTACGCATCTGCGGATTAATGGGGATGGCCAGCAACACCGATTGTATTGAACAAATCAACCGGGAATTTTGTTTACTAAATAGGCTCTTTAACGAGATAAAAACAACTTGGTTCATCCACTCCGATACTTTCTGTGAGCTGTCGATGGGAATGTCACATGACTACCACGAAGCCATTGCCGCAGGAAGTACGCTGGTACGAGTAGGAAGCAAGATTTTCGGAGAACGAATTTATTAATCAGGAGTAAAAAACATTCATTATGACCGATTTAAAAACTACTTTCGCAGGGCTTTCCCTTAGAAACCCTATCATCATTAGTAGCTCGGGGCTGACCAACAGTGCCGGCAAAAACAAAAAATTGGCCGAAGATGGTGCCGGTGCAATTGTTCTGAAATCACTGTTTGAGGAACAGATCATGCTGGAAGCAGACCAACTGAAAGATCCGGCTTTCTATCCGGAAGCCAGTGACTATCTGGAAGAATATATCCGTGAGCACAAGCTATCCGAATACCTGACTTTAATAAAAGAAAGCAAGAAGGTATGCCCCATTCCTATCATTGCCAGTATCAACTGCTACACTGATTCCGAATGGATTGACTTTGCAAAGATGATTGAAGAAGCTGGTGCCGACGCATTGGAAATCAATATCCTTGCCCTGCAATCGGAAGTACAATATACATACGGTTCATTCGAACAACGCCACATCGATATCCTTCGCCACATCAAAAAAACAGTCAAGATACCTGTAATCATGAAACTGGGTGATAACCTGACAAATCCTGTGGCATTAATCGATCAGTTGTATGCCAACGGTGCAGCAGCAGTTGTTCTCTTCAACCGTTTCTATCAGCCGGACATCAACATCGAAAAGATGGAGCATATTTCAGGAGAAGTATTCAGTAATGCTTCCGACCTCGCCACTCCGCTCCGTTGGATCGGAATTGCGTCTGCAGTAGTAGACAAGATCGACTATGCAGCTTCCGGTGGTGTTGCCAACGCAGAATCAGTAGTGAAAGCTATCCTTGCCGGTGCTTCGGCTGTAGAAGTTTGTAGCGCAGTCTATCTGAATACAAATGCATTCATTGGAGAAGCCAACCGCTTCCTCTCTGCATGGATGGAACGCAAAGGATTCAAGAATATAGCTCAATTCAAAGGCAAACTGAATATTAAGGATGTTCAGGGTGTTAATACATTCGAACGTACACAGTTCCTGAAATATTTCGGAAAGAAAGAATAAGGAAAAAGCATACTCAATCAATAAAGAAACGGTGAACAAATTGTGCTATTTGCAACAAGATGTTCACCGTTTACTTTTTTAATCACTTATTAATTTATCTCGCTTAGCAGAGAAATCTGTTATAACAGGTTGCTTGCCAGTTCACTCAATTCACTTCGTTCACCTTTCAGCAAATTGACGTGTGCAAAGATATTCTGGTCTTTCATACGATCAATCATATATACCAGGCCATTGGACTGACTATCCAGATAAGGTTGGTCAATCTGCTGGATATCTCCCGTAAATACCATCTTCGTGCCTTCGCCTGCACGGGTGATGATTGTCTTTATTTCATTCGGGGTCAGATTCTGCGCTTCGTCAATGATGCAATACATTTCGCTCAAACTACGACCACGGATAAATGCCAGAGCTTCAATCACCAGCTGCTCGCTTTTCTGCATATCTTCTATACGCTTCACTTCGGTAGAGTTTGTAGCAAACTGACGTTTTATGACGTTCAGGTTATCAAACAACGGCTGCATATAAGGAGCCACTTTTTCCTGTGCGTCTCCCGGAAGGAAACCGATATCCTTATTGGAAAGCGCCACAACGGGACGTGCCAGCAAAATCTGTTTGTAATCCGTCAGCTTGCCCAAAGCAGCAGCCAAAGCCAGCAATGTCTTACCTGTTCCCGCTTTTCCTGTCAGAGCCACCAGTTTGATATTCGGGTCATTCAGAATCTCAAAAGCAAAACTCTGTTCCGCATTCCGTGGTTCGATTCCATAATTCTTACCCTTCATCACGCGGATAATAGAATGGGTAAAAGGATTGTAGCGTGCCAATACACTATTCCGGTCACTCTTCAATACAAAACATTCATTGGGATGAATCAAATCCTTAAAGTCGAATTCACTCAAGTCAATTCCTTCTTTTGAAGAATAAATACGGTCGATCAATGCCGGATCTACATTTTCAAAAATCTCATTAGATTTCTCGAACACATCTACATTTACCACCTTATCCGTAATATAATCCTCGCAAAGCAATCCGATAGAACGGGCTTTCATGCGCAGATTCACATCTTTGGTCACTAAGATAGATTTCATTTTCGGATACTTGTCTGTCAGGTATTCGGTTGCCGCCAAAATCAAATGATCGGGTTTCTTTATAGGAAACGATTCCCACACTTTGGTAGCCGGCACATTGCTCGTCACCACAAACAGACGTCCCAATCCTTCGCCAAGCTTCACTCCGTCGGAGAAAAGCTCGTCGCTTGTCAACACATCCAATTCGCGCACGAACTCACGAGCATTGAAATTTATCTGCTCGTTTCCTTTTTTGAACTTATCCAGTTCTTCGAGTACAACAAGAGGGAGGTAAATATCATTTTCCTGAAAATTCTTCAAGCAATTGTAGTCGTGAAGAATAACATTTGTGTCTAGCACAAAATTTTTCTTAGTTCCCATGATTTCTTAGATTTAAATGTTGATATTTGCAATCTCATTCGCCAATCCCCCATTTATAGTCAGATTGACGGTTCTAAAGATAAACAAATTAGTGGGCAATAAAGATTGCCCGACGTTAAATATTATAAAACATGGACTATCAGAACACTTTAAAGTACTTATATGAGAGTGCACCAATGTTTCAACAAATAGGAGGCAAAGCATATAAGCCTGGTTTAGAGACCACACACCAATTGGACGAACATTTTGGACATCCTCATCAACAATTCAAAACAATACATATTGCCGGAACCAATGGAAAAGGATCCTGTTCACATACCATCGCAGCCGTATTGCAGTGCGCCGGTTACCGGGTAGGATTATTCACCTCCCCTCATTTAATCGACTTCCGCGAACGTATCCGTATCAACGGTGAGATGATACCGGAAGAGTATGTAGTCAAATTCGTAGAAGAGCATCGCTCTTTCTTCGAGCCGCTGCACCCTTCATTCTTCGAACTGACCACCGCTATGGCATTCCGTTATTTTGCCGACCAGAAAGTAGATGTAGCAGTTATCGAAGTAGGCATGGGCGGAAGATTGGACTGTACGAATATCATCCATCCGGATTTGTGCGTTATCACCAACATAGGCCTCGACCACACCCAATATCTGGGTGACACGCTGACGAAGATTGCCAAAGAGAAAGCTGGAATTATCAAAGAAGGAGTTCCGGTCGTTATCGGCAGAGCCCAAGGGGCAGTGAAACGTGTATTTACCATGAAAGCTAAAGAAAAGAATGCGCCCATCGAATATGCCCGTGAAAATGCCCGGTACTGGGACATGGAAATAGTTCCTTATTCGAAATTGCAAGAAATAAGACCGATGATGGACAACACAATTCAGAGCATGCACGAAATGATCGAAGCAATGGACGAACAATCAGAAGAAGAGGCAAACCAGATGCGGCAAGCATTACTCATGTTAGACCTGTCAGACAGTCTACGTACGCTAGACCAGATACTCGACAAAAGAAAAGATGCTATCAAAATCCACAATGAGATGTTTCCTTTCGGACTTTTCACAGAGTTGAGCGGAGCTTACCAATTCGAAAATATGTCCACCATCCTAAAAGCCCTTGCGACACTGACCCGTCTGAACTACAACATCAGATCCCAGGACTATCGCGCAGGTCTTGCAAACGTATGTCAGCTCACCGGTCTGATGGGGCGTTGGCAGAAAGTACACAGCTATCCGGATATTATCTGTGACACGGGACATAATGTGGATGGAATCGAATATATCCATGTACAGCTCAATGCCATTCACAAAACCTTCGGTCAGGAGATCCATTTTGTATTCGGCATGGTCAATGACAAAGACATCCGAGGGGTTCTGCGAGCATTGCCGAAATATGCCACCTATTATTTTACCAAAGCAAGCGTTAAACGCGCGCTTCCGGAAAATGAACTACTGGCATTGGCAGAAGAAGCCGGATTGAAAGGTACCACCTACCCCACTGTTGTAGAAGCTGTACAGGCGGCAAAAAAGAACTGCCCCCCCAAAGATCTGATCTTTGTAGGAGGCAGCAGTTTCATTGTCGCAGATTTGTTAGCGAACCGCGATACACTCAATCTCTACTAACGCATCCTTTGGCAGAGCTTTTACGGCAACCGCCGAACGTGCCGGAAAGGCTCCGTCAAAATACGTGGCATACACACCGTTCATCCCCGCAAACAAGGACATATCCTGAAGAAATACAGTGGTTTTGACAATGTTTCCCATTGTCAATCCTGCTTCTTCAAGAATGTGTTTGATATTCTCCAACGACTGGCGTGCCTGCCCTTCTATGCCTTCCGCCATCTGTCCCGTAGCGGCATCAATAGGCAACTGACCGGACACAAATACCATACCATTGGCTTCTATCGCCTGACTATAAGGGCCGATAGCCCCCGGAGCTTTCTCACTGCAAATTACTTTTTTCATATATCTTTCTTTTTTCTGTTTACCGAATTTCAAAGATAAAAATAAATTTCGAGTAAGATTGACAAATCTGTTTCTTTTTATTATCTTAGCAGCTGATGAGCAAGCATAATTACGACATATTCATAAGTTACCGTAAAAGATGTTCGGGCGACAAGCCTGAAATGCTACAACTGATGCTGGAAGAATCCGGATTCCGCAAAAGGGTGAGCTTTGATAAAGACAATTTAAACGGTCGGTTTGATGTTGAGTTGATTCGCCGCATTGATGAGTGTAAAGACTTCATTATGTTTATGGTGCCGGAGACGTTTACAACGATCCGCCCGCTCAATGAAGAAGTGGTCGAGACAGGCGAAAAAGCAACATGGGACATGGAAGAAGTGGCTTTTTACGAACGGATGGCGTCCTTGACCTATGAAGAGTTTGAAACAGAAATTAAGCAGATCAGCCGTACCGGAGAAATCGATTTTGTCCGGATAGAATTAGGCCGTGCGTTACACCGCCGGAGTAGAACCCCCAAACAGATAAATATCATTCCGATTGCTCCGCAGGAAAGTGAAAGCTATGATTTCGCCACCCTGCAACTACCACCGGACATTAGCGGATTAAAAGACTTTCAAGCTGTATTTTACAGTAACTCACGAGTAGCCCGATTCAAAGATATAAAGGGTGACCTCCTGAAACAAATGTTGTCAAAACCTTCTTATGTATCTGCTAAATGGCTTGTGATGACTTTCATTGCTCTATTATTAATAGTAGCAGGAAGCAAAACTTATACTTCCATCCAAAGAACGGCAGAACAAAAATTGGAATTCAAGGATTGTCGCACTTATGACGATTACAGTAGTTTCATAAAGAAACACCCGGACAGTTCTTTGAAATCTACATGCGACTCCATCCTGCATGAATTCAATGCACTCCGGAATGACGGACGCGCCTCCGTAAACAACACCGGAAACAGGGATATAAAAGACAGAGAGAAAGAATGGGTAGACGTAAAATGGAATCCCACAATCACACTGCCCCAGCTCCGCTCCCTGGTGGACATGATGAACAATATGCTGCTGATTCCGGCCAAAAACAAAGAATTCATCATGGGGAAAACTATGGGAAAAGGATATGACTCACCGCAGCACACCGTTGTATTAAGTTCCGATTATTATATGTGTAAATACGAAGTAACACGTTCGTTGTGGTATGCCATTATGAATGACTCCATTGTTACGGAAGAAGGCATGCTGCCTATGACACATATAACGTGGAATGATGCAGAGGCCTTCACCAAGAAACTGAACAAGCTCACCGGTTTACCTTTTTCCCTCCCTACGGAGGCACAATGGGAATATGCAGCCGCCGGAGGCGAAAGCTATCCTTATGCCGGTTCAGACAACATTCGTGATGTAGCCTACTATGCCTCCAATGCCAATGAACGCCTGCATCCCGTTGGCGAGAAACGCGAAAACGGATTCGATTTATACGACATGTCAGGCAACGCCGCCGAATGGTGTACAGACTGGATGAGCCGGTATGAAAATACACGGGTCACAGATCCCCAAGGTCCGGCAGAGAATCCCGGACACCATAAAAAGATAGTGAGAGGAGGCAGCTACCTGGCCAACGAACGTGATATGGACATTCGCCATCGTAGCGTACAGACTTACGATACATCAGAACCACATATCGGATTTCGTGTGGTACTTAATCCTATTCAATAACACTATGAATGCAAAATAAAAATGAGCAGGAAAACTATTTTCAGAGTATTCATCCTCCTGTTTTTTTCCATCGGAGGGCAAATGAGTGTCAATGCACAGACAACGACACCCTTTGAAACGGTGTTCGACGCCTGTAAGAAAGCATGTGAAGCATTGGACGGCGGCTTTGCCAGTGGCGAACAACTGCTGGCAGTAAGCAAAACGCTGCGTGATGCAGCCCCTATCCCATTAACCGTCAAACAAACCCAGGGCGATGTTTTGAGCCTGAAAGGACATCTGGTATTTGACTACGAATTCATTCAAGCCTGCGTTGATAATGAAACAATCTATGAAATTGCGGACAAGTATGCAGCAGAAGCGAGGATGAGAGGTGATAAGGACTCCGCCAACAAAGTAAGATTAGATACCAAAATGGTGGCTGCCGGTCAGACCTGTACTTTCGAGATTCCGAGCTGTTCGGGAACCTCGCAGATAGGCTGTGTGGCAGAGGTGAATCGCTCTTTCAGTTGGAAAATAAAGACAATCGGTTATCAATCGAAAAATGAACGGGAATACAAATGTAATGACAGTGTCCGGAAAGGTCTTCCTTTCCGTAAAGAAAAGGTTAGCTCGGACGAACGGTATAAAATCATCGTCTCGATCACCAATAAAAGCAAGAGAGACGGGAGCTTTGCCTTGATCTTATTTTAATCCACTAAAATCTCTATTATATGCGACAATTCATTCTATCTCTATTAGCCTGTCTATGTCTGACAGCCTACTCACAGACTGCAAGCCAAGCCGACCTACTGGTTGAAGAAGCTCAAAAAATAGAAAGTAAACAAGATTACCCAACCGCCATTACCAAACTGAAACAAGCGGACGAATTATATGTCAAAACGGGAAAGGCACAGAGTGCGGAACGTGCTACCTGCCTGCACATTCTCGGCCGCTGTTATCTGAATCTGGAACGTCCCGAAGGACTAACCTATACACAAATGGCAGCAGATATGCGCAAGACCATACTGGGCGAAACAAATATCAAATATATTTCCTCCCTGAACAACACAGGACTCTACTACCTGACTGTTGCAAAAGACTATCCTAAAGCAGCAGAAATCCACAGCAAGACATGGGAATTGTGCAGTCGCATTCAACCCCGTCCCGAACAGGCATTCATGTTTCATATCAATCTCGCCCGCTGCTACATAGCTTTAGGAGAAATGGACAAAGCAAGTGCCATCGTAGAAGAGGAAATAGCCATCAGTACAAAGATGTATGGCGAAAAGTCCCTTTCAGTAGCCCGTCAACTCCAGCAGATAGGTTCGTTGTACTACCTGTCGGAACGTAAAGACGTAGGGGTAACTTATTATGAGCAGGCCTTCAACATCTTTCCTGACGATTCAAAAGAATACGAGCAACTTCTCGATTGGATATCGTCCATCTACCTGGAACTGAACAATCAGCCGAAAGTATTGGAATATATGAAATTGGCAGAAGCTCACAATAAAAAAGAATTGGAGAAGCCTTGCGACGAGCCCGTTTGCCTGACCGAGCGTGCCCAGTATTTTGCCAGTATAGGTGACAACGACAAGGCAAGGGCACATTTTCTGGAGGCTTTAAAGAAATGCGATGTGAATACCCATAAGGAGATCGTTTTTAAAGTACGCCACAACTATGCGCAATTTCTCTCCGGAATACAAGATCACGCATCTGCCGGCGAATACTACGAACTGGCAGCAGACATCCTTCGCAGCAATCCTGCCGAACAGGCTAAATTTGCATTGGAATCTTATCTGGGCGGACTCAATTATAGCATTGCTGCCAAGTATGAGGCCTCCAATCGTATGCTCAATCAGGCACTGTCGGTTTATGCACAGATGTTGCCGGACAGACTGGACAAATATGTAGACGCCTCCATTGCATTGTGCCGTAACTACGGATTCACCAAGGAATATGGAAAAGCCCTCGAAATACTTGCAAAAGCCGAAAAACAGCTTCCGACAGGTGATAAGTCAGATAAGATGGGGGAAATCCTCCGTTCCAGAGGCAGTATCTTATACCGACAGAAACAATATGCAGAAGCAGCAGCAAACTACCAACAAGCTGCAGACATTTACAAAGTTCTTCCCGGCAGTGATGTAAAATATCAGGATGCACTTAGCAGTCTGAATCGTTGCCACACCATGATGGGCAATGAGACAGCAGCCAGGCAGACAGAACAGGATGCCGAACGTCAACGAATGGCGGTTTTAAACAGGCTATTGAAAGAGAATCTTGAACAACTGGATGCTTATCGCCTGCAATGGGGAGAAGACGGATTGATGTATGTCTCCGCATTAGGGACTATCGCTGACATCTACTATACCCAAGGACAGACCGACAAGGCATTAGCCTATATGGAACCTTTCCTCTCCGGTGAAACAACCGCACTGCGTAATCTTTTCCGTCTCTCGAAAGCCGATGAACGCCTGGCATTCTGGAAGGATATTCGTTCCTCACTGGACAGTATTCCTCTCCGTGCAGCCAATATCGCCGTAACAGGTACACTTGAACAAAAACAATGTTTTGCCCGGTTAGGTTACGATGCATTATTGTTTTCGAAAGGTATTATGCTCAATTCGTCTATTGAACTGGAGTCTCTGATCCGCGCTTCGGGAGATAAATCCCTGCTCGACCAATACAACAAGGCTACCCTCATGGCGGAACAAATTTTATCCATGCAAAGTGAACTCCCGAATGCAACCAATCAGACGGAAGCACGAAAAAATATCATCCGCCAGAAAGAGGAGTATGAACAGTTGCAACTGGACTTGATGCGAAAATCTACTGATTTCGGCGACTATACCCGTTATCTTTCTGTCAAATGGCAAGACGTACAAAAGCATCTGCATGGAAACTCCATCGCCATAGAATTTGCTCTCATAGACGATGAATTACTAGCTCCGGACAAACACCTGGCCGCTTTCGTACTTCGTCCGGGCGACGTGTCTCCCACCGCAATCAAGTTAATGAGTCAGAAATTGCTATCGAAAGAGATACAATCGCCTACTGCTTTCACCGCAACCGAAAACGGGGCATATTTCTGGAAAGCGCTGGATGAATATATCAGCAAAGCGGACACTATTTATTTTTCACCAGACGGGATACTTCATCAGCTACCCGTAGAATATCTTCCGTATGGAGCGGGTAACCTGCCGTTAGCATTCCGGAAAGCCGTCTATCGTTTATCGTCAACAAAAGAAATTGCACTTGACAGAGCTTCGCTGAACTACTCATCAGCCGCACTTTTCGGAGGATTAGACTACGAAATGGCTTCAACCAAAGTTCGCAATATTATTTCTACAGATCATAACTCCGGGAAATTCCGTAACGGACAGAATGGGTATCATGAGTTACCATATACGCTCAATGAAGTAAATAACGTAAATTCCCTATTGAAAGAAAAGAAGGTTAAAACCAATCTATTCGTAGGTGAAAACGGAACGGAAAAGCAGTTCCGGGCACTCGACGGCAAAGCTGTTTCGTTGATTCACATAGCTACTCACGGAGACTATAAAGAATTGAAGCAACGTGAAGCCGATGATGCGATGAAGCATTGCTTCCTGATTATGTCCGGCGCCAATGCCACGGAAGAGAATAACGACGGACTTCTCCGTGCAGATGAAATCAGTACACTAAACCTCCGCGGTTGTCGTATGGTTGTTCTTTCTGCCTGCAACACCGGTCAAGGTACTCTTGGTGCGGATGGTCTTTTCGGTCTTCAACGAGGTTTCAAAAATGCAGGAGTACAAACCATCCTCATGACACTTTCAGCTGTTGACGACCAGGCCTCCATGCTTCTCATGACTAAATTCTATGAGAACATCATTTCAGGGTTATCCGAACGACAGGCTCTTATCAAAGCGCAACAGTACCTTCGTGAGAACGGATATGCAGACAGTAAATATTGGGCACCATTTATCTTGTTGGATGCAGGCAGATCGCCTATTCCTCATCCTTCGAGATCTTGAACCCTAGTTTCATAATCAGTTTCAAGGTTTCCACCGAAGAATTTCTGTCGTACACCTTTTCTTCTTCAGGTAATTCTTCATACGGAACCAGACACGGATGCTGCTTCAACACATCATCCCGTTTTTTTCCATACGTCCAACCTTGTTCTATTCTGGTTTTCGACCAGACTTCATGAACATTCTTAGCCATCTCTTCTACCAGGTATTCCAACTCCTTCGGGAGTTGGATATGTCCTGTATCCACCGGATTGGGAATATACTCTTTCATTTTATGATTCATTATTTATATATTAGCGAAACAATTTCCAATCTATCTTTTTACCACAATGACTGCAATAGATTTGGTCCATAAAAATAAACGCACCACATTCACAGACTTTGGCATCGCCTTCATTCTTCAATTTTCTCATCAGCTCATTATGAAGAGCCGTATCGCCCCGTTTGATAATACTATACCCCAGCTTTTTCATTAGCTTGATCGTATCAAACGCCATACGTCGATCATATTCTTTTTCCGAATAAGGAAGCATGGAATAAGGCACCATGTCCGGAGTCTCTTTCTTCTCGTCATCCCTCTGCGGTCCATAAGTCCATCCCTCTTCCTGGCGCTGATCGGCCCAGACTTCGTGCGCATTTTCAGCAATGGCTTCACGCAATTCAATCAAATCAGTGCTCAATTCAACATCTTCCAGATCAATGGGACGCGGATTATAATCCAGATCAGGCACTTTCACCCTCGCCAAATATGCTTTCGCATCATTCCATGCCGCAATAAAGTGATCCTTGGGATAGGCCGTACTTTCCTCTCCTGTTGCAGGATCATAAAGCTTCACTTCCTCTTCATTTACGTCAAGCACTACTGCTGCATGATAAGCAATTTCCTCCTCACTATTTCCCGGCAACCGGCAACTGTTTACCACAACAATCGCATCATGCCCGGCCTTGAGGGCACGGATGACACTGTCAATACTGGAACCATAACTGCGCATCACAATCAACCCGCGTTGTTCGAGCAGGCGGCCTACACTATGCAAAGGAGTTCCCCTCTCCCTCAACCAACTATTATTCCTGGCCTCCTCCGAGAGTTCGTCCGAATTATATTCAATCTTTCTACGTTTCAAAATAAACTGCTCACACTGGAAATCACAAAGATTACCTTCCGATTTGGCTGCCATCTGCGCCATTGGCAGGAAGTCCGTTTCTTCATCAGCAGCTCCCATCATGGCATCCAACTGTTGGGACAAGATAAATTCCTCTTGCAAATTTTCATCAGTCGCCAGATATTCAAGTACCAAAGCTGTTTCTTCAGCATTCGTCTTACCTTCTTCAAAAGCAGCCAACAATTCTTCGGTTATCATATTTTTATCTTTTGTTTTCATACTTCTTCTTATCATTCATAGCTAAGTGAGCCAATGCTGCCAGCGCACGCTTTTTAATATTGTACAGATTAGCAACAGTTATTCCCATAGATAATGCTAAAAATTCAGGTTCGACCTCTTTGAGTACTAATTCCCTGATGACCATCACATACCGCTTATTCGACATCAGATCGAACAAACGTTCCAAATCAATCTTTGCGGCTATTTTCGATTCAGAGTCGTCTATTTCTTCTTCATGATTCTGCTCATAAAGAGGCTCTTTACTCTCGTCTTCTATCATCTGTTCACGTTTTTTCTGTTCCCGGAAAAAACGGATTGCCACAATCTTAATCCATGTTCCAATGGTGCTACGTCCCTCAAAATTACGAAGAACGGCAGCATCATTCTTCATTAGATGATAATAGAGTTCGCTGATACATTCATCGTAATCAACCTGGTAATCAAATATCAGCTTAATTACATTGATAAACAACGGACGATATTTTATGTTGAAAAACCAATCGGTGATTTTTTCATCCCGATTGATTAATCCGTCGACAATTTCCTGATCTGTCATATAGTTAGTTCTTTTTCAATCTAAAACTTAGCTCAACCACACACTGGTCATAAGGGATGGTTTCCGGATATTTACTTCTTAAAATATCATTATCGACGATGCATTTATGCTTCTTCTGCTGAAAGTCTTTATCTCCGTCACACGTTACAAATCCTTGCAGTTCCATACATGCATTCCAACGCAAATGTTCGCACTTACTCAAATTATCAAATAATGTACTGGAAACAACGTCACAAACCTTAGAATAGTTCAATGTATGGGCATCACGCTGCGTCAGCTCAACCATCTCTTTCAATCTTTCCTTATTATCTTTGCCATCCTCTCCCATGGCCCCGGCTAAAAACTTTTTGGTATCGATATGCCATACATTAGCCCTATCCTGCTCTTCCTGATAAGTCAATTTAATTTGTGCATCCAAGCAATGCTTGTCCCGCAATGCCTCTCTACGCGCATTCCATTCTTCTTCCGCTGTTTGCTTCAGGCTTTCCTTCGCTTTCTTCTTCTCTTCAATTTCCTTCTCATTCGTTTCAGGCATTGCGTCAATCATAATTTTCTGATATGCATAATAAAATTCCTTTGCCAAGACTTCAAGCACATCTGTCGATACCACATCGTATGAGAAAATTTCTTCCTGCGCTCCAAAAGTTATGATTACATCCCGGGTATTGCCATAAATATTAAAATACTCTTTTATTTGCTTCAGCTGAATGGTGTTGCAACTTCCATTGACGCGCAGATAAATCCTAAAGTCATTGAAACAATCCTTTCTATATCGATAGGCATATTCGTAGAGATCAATCGCCAATGCCATCCCTTCATTATCATTTCCTATAGCAATTACAACATAGTTTAGATCATGAATGATTTCAGAGAGTTTTTCCCAAAAACGTTCGGAATGGATAGACATTTCTTCACACCATTCCAACTCATTTTTCCTCTCCTTCAAGGCAGGTGCTTTCATTAAAAAATCACCTTTCAATTCATCTATATGTTCATCAACCACATATATTTTTTGAGGGTTCCTATTGCCATTTACATCGATCAATGCCCCAAACTCATATAGAAAACGAAATGCGTCACGTCCGGTTTCTCCAAAGCCAATAATCATCGACGTAAAAGGTTTCTTTACACAAGCCTTCGATGTATCGACATCTACAAAATTCACGGGGTGATTCCTCACATTCTTTTTTAATTGCAATACAGCAAGATTAGACGAGTCGATGATATGAATCTGATGTTTCAACCCATCACATATTTCCAACTTCTGGTTCTGGTTGTTCTTACGCGCATGGCAATAAATCTGAACCTGATTATGGACTCTATCTTCTTTACATTTCGCTATTTCCTTAAAAACAGACACCGCCTCCAGATTCAGTTCTTCATTGGGAGACAAAAAATAGAAAGTTGCCTGCGGATACTTTTTGATTAGGTTTCCCAATCTCCTCAATCCGAGATATTTGTATAAATCAAATTCCGATTTGACTTTATCTATAACCCGGCCTGTGATTCCAAATTTAGAGTTAACTAGTATGCCGTCAAGCTCTTCTATCTTTTCTATGAATTTTTCAGTTCCGTCATGAGACGAATTAAAGAAATGACTGAATGTGAACCGACCATGAGAACTGCTTTCATTAGCAGAAAGCAACCTCACAAAAATGAATTTACAATTCTCCCATCCTTCTTCATTCTTCCCCTTGGGCTCTGCCGCTTTTTTTCTTATGCTGTTAGCCAGCAGTATCGCATTATCATTGACACCCCAGAAAATAAACAGTCGGCATTTCTTCTTTCTTGAAAGATTCGCCACACATAACCGCACCCATGAGATGAATCTGAATCCTAACAGTTTGATGATAAAAACCGCACTCACTATAACGGCCAGGAAATGTATCACAGAAAATATCGTCATGTAGAAAGGATCATGATGCAGATCTTCAGGAACCTCCAAAAGATCGGAATGCGAAGCGAACATTTCCATAGAAGACAGAGCAGACCTAAACGCCAACGCTATCGAATTACTGTCACTCCCTCCCTCATTAAAAGCGTACCAATATATCAGGAAACCTGCAATAAATACCGTACCTGCAATCCATTTCAGGTTATCCACTAAGAATTTCCGTTTCTTAAAAAGCAGGTATACCAAACCTATCCCGATAATGATTAACAAAAGGGTAGAATATCCCCATTGATTTAAAAAACAAGGGCCTGTCGCGTGCTGTGCATTGCATTCACCAGTTTGAGAGATTACTGTGCTTAACATATACATATTCGATAGATTGATTATTTATTCTACAAATTTATACAAAATATTGAATAACAAACAGGTTAGTAACAAAAAAACCTCCTGCAAAACGAATTTTGCAAGAGGCTTTCTTATTTCTTCTTTAATAAGATTATTCAGCTTTTTCTTTATTCTCTTCCGCTGGAGCTTCTGCAGGTGCGGGAGCATCTTCTACCGGCTTGTCAACTTTCACCTCTTCTCTTGAAACGTTCACAGTCACATTTACAGAAGCAGGCTGTGCCTGATATGGCATACGGTTTTTCGGATCTGCCCCATAAGGATTAGGACCTACCGTACCATCTGCAAACAACATATACAATGCAAAAATCCAACCGACGATAGGTACACAGCACAACAAAATCAGCCAACCGGATTTGTTTAAGTCGTGCAGACGTTTCACACCCTGTGCCAGAGAGAACCAGATGGAAGCAATCATAGCAGCAAGACCGATCAATAAACCAAATACTGATCCCCCGGCCGATCCGCTGGCAGCACCCAAAACAAATGTACCTACACCTAGTGCCCATGCAATACTAGAAACTACACCACCGATAATGCCCGACAGGAAATATTCAATTCTACGAATACGCCCGTCAAATGAGAAAGGAGCTTTGAACATAATTTATTAATCATAGAATAACATGGCAAAAGAAAAACAGGAACCTTATGAGTTCTTAAGCAATTTGGTATTGGCTT
>PPYF01544331.1_pt1 | contig 56385 bp, 47 predicted proteins | sample 1559871 | NCBI WGS metagenome assembly PPYF01 (sample SAMN08240021, study PRJNA423297) | Human gut metagenome, whole genome shotgun sequencing project.
CCATTTATCCTTGCTTTTTGTCAGGGCTCCAAGCTCCTGATAAAGCTCCGCTTTGGTCATAGCTTTCCTCCATAAATCCTGATTTATCGGGCAGATTAACTGCCCTCATAATCCTATTATACCACACATTCCCACTTTTTTCAATCACTTTTCCAATCAAATTGCCATTGGGCTGACATCGTAAACCGCATAAAAAAGAGCCTTGCGGCTCGGGGATATAGGAAAAGGAGCAGCTGGGGGTGGTTACTCCTTTAGTGCATTAAACTGCACGATAAATTGGAAGTTATCTGGTTGATGCCATTTTATCAGTCGGCCATGATCTCCTGAGAGCCACATAAGAGATTAAAAAGTTCCCAAGCCAACCAGCTGGTACAGCAAGCCAGACAAAGGCAATACCGAAACGCGGTGCACAGATCAATGCAACGGACAGGCGAATCGCAAGGTTCACCATGTTTGCAACGAGGAACGGACGCATAATTCCGAGACCGCGAAGGACGCCATCGGTTGCCATCTTGATGCCCATGAAGATGAAAAAGTAACCAATCCACCTCATATAATCACCGGACACCTGATAGGCCAACGCCGTTCCGTCTTTTCCTAAGAACAGCGAGGAGATCTGCGTGTGCAGCGCTTCAATGACCACAAATGCGATGGCTGCAAAGCACAGATCCAGCACCAGTGCAGCGTGGTAGCCTTTTTTGATACGATCAATTTTCTTTGCGCCAAGATTCTGGGAAACATACGGCGAAACCGCATTGCCGATGGATACAAAGATCAGCGAAAAAACATTTTCTACCCTCATCGTTGCTGCATACCCGGCAAGCGCCTGTGTGCCGAAGGGATTTACCACTGCCTGCACAATCATCATACCGATGGACACTGTGGACTGCTGTAAAACAGACGGCACCGCAATGCAAAGCATGGAATACAACTCCTGCCGTTCAAACCTGTTAAATGGGGTTTTATATTGCCGCATCCGCGCAAAGAAGATCAAAAACGAAAACACTGCTGAAATTCCCTGTGCAATCAGGGTCGCAATGGCTGCACCGAACACACCGAGACCAAGCCCGGCTACCATCCAAAGATCCATTAAAATATTCAGGATGGACGAAAAAATCAGCAGTCCCAGCGGAATTTTGGATTCGCCGATCGAGGTGAACATGGTAGAAAAAATGTTATACATAAACAGAAACGGAAAGCCCACGAAATAGACCCGCAGATACAGCACTGCGTCATCCAGTATGGCGGCAGGGGTTTGCAATCCACTCATCATCGAGTTGGAGAAGCAAAAGCCAAAAACACCAAGAAAGATACTTAGAAGCAAAAAGCTAATCAAGGAGGTTGACACGATTGTTTTCATTTTGCCATACTCTTTGGCTCCGAAATAACGGCTCACAAGCACACCGGCTCCTACGCCGGCTCCCAGTGCCACACAAATGAACACATTGGTCAATGCTGCACAGGCACCGACAGCTGCAAGCGCAGAAGAACCGACAAACTGGCCGACAATAATGGAGTCGGCCATATTGTATATTTGCTGAAAAAAACTCCCAAGAATCATCGGCATTGCAATTGTGGATTATCAACATTGACCTCATGCCCCGAATTAGCAATCATACTGAGTTTTGCATTTGGTAGTTCTCTTGCAAGCTTTATTGCCGCTTTTTTATTAACATTATCCTTTTCGCCACAAATGATAACCACAAGACAATTCACATTGTTAAGACTGTTTGTGAAATCTATATCCATCATTGAATTTGTCAGTGTGATAAAATCTTTTTTCTTCAAACCTATATCCTTGAACTTGCTTTCCGGCATAAATTTGAACAGCATATTTTGCACTTTAAGCAGAAATTTCGGCATATTATACTGCGGTGCAATAAGAATAAGAGAGCTTACCTTATCCGGAAAGTCGATAGCGTAATTTAGAGCAAGCACAGCACCAAGCGAAAGTCCACAGAGATTAAGCGGTTCCGAAAAACTATTACAGTATCTGCAAAATGAAGAATACATTTTGTTGTAGCTACAGTTACCCTCGATAAAAAAATTACTTAACTCAGGACAGACAGTTTCTACTGTATTAGGGAGATAGGAAGTTGTTTTATCCCAGCTTGAAGCGTTCTGTCCCATTCCGTGCAGAAGAATGTATTTCATTGTAAAACCTCACAAATTCCAATTTATACGGCAAGTTTACTGACCTTATAAAACTATTATACCACACAATCCCACTTTTTTCTATCACCTTTCCAATCAAATCCCCATCGGCGCAACCTCATTAATATCCGCTTGGCGCTTAGGATTTGCAATCCAATAAAAGATTGAAGCAGGATTATAACAGTTTTTCTAATTCTATCAGTAATTTTTCTTTCATATCTTCTAATTCTGTCTTTGAAGGGCGGTTATTATCATTGTACATTTTTTCCATTGGATACCACCAAACAGGTCCTTTTCCGTTGTTGCCATAGTTTTCTATATCCAGTTTGTGAAAAAGGTCTGTTTTTGAAAACAAACTTCTAACTTACTATCCCTATCCCCCTGCCCCCTTTCCCCCGGAAAGGGGGAGAATACGGGGACTGGCGTCCCTGCGACCTGCCTTGGGGCTACGCCCAAAGCAAGGATGCTTTGGTTGCTTGCCAAAAGTTTTGCACGATGCAAAACCAACAGAGCAAGCAACGTTAAACACCCATTTTTAAAGTTATGTAGTTTTTTCGACAGACTGAATATTATGCTCTCGTATTAGGCGGATATTATATAAATTGTAGTGTCAGTCTATTGCGCTTTGTTGCCGGATTGCGCAACAAAGCAAAATATGATAAAATAAATTCCGATATAAAACAGGATTTAAGGATTATTTAATAATTTCTATGCTACAATGTAATCACAACGATAAGAGGAGCAAGGAAATGTATTTAAACATACTGAAAAAAGACCTTAAAAGCAAAAAAACCATGAATATAATCCTGCTTGTATTTATCATACTTGCAACGATGTTTGTGGCAAGCGGACTAAATAATGTATTTACCGTTTTGAACGGCACGGATTATTATCTTGACAAGGCGGAAATCGGGGATTTTGTTGTTATCACAATGGGCAATGAGTCAACAGGATATGCCGACGGCATACTCGACAAAGCCGATTGTGTAAACGGATACAAAATCGAAACCTGTATTTTCGGTTCGCAGGACAGCGTTTCACGCATTGACGGCTCAGCGGTTGAAACCAAAAACACAGCATTGTTTCAGTCAATATCCGACACAAAGCTCAAGTTCTTTGATACGGCGAACAAGTCCGTTTCCGCTGTAAATCAGGGCGAGGTTCTGATTGCGGGTAAATTTATAGAAAACAACGGTTTCAAGGTAGGCGATTATATCCGCATAAAATTGGGCGATGTGGAAAAGGAATTGAAAATTGCAGGAAAAGTAAAGGACGCTTTTTTAGGCTCTGATTTTATGGGCAATACACGCTTTTTGCTCAATCAGGCTGATTATGACACATTCATTGCAGATGAAATGATAAATGCACATTATCTGGGCGAGGTTATCTACATCGAAACCGATGATGTCAAAGCAACAACCTCAGCTATTGCCGATATCCCCGGAATTGCCTTTACAGGCGCAAGAGATATTCTTAAAATGTGCTATGTAATGGAAATGATTGTAGCGTTTATTATACTTATTTTAAGCGTATGTCTTATAATAGTTTCTTTCGTGGTGCTCCGCTTTTCTATCGGTTTTACAATTGCCGAAGAATACAGGGAAATCGGCGTTATGAAGGCTATCGGTATTAAAAACCACAAAATCAGGGGGCTTTACATAGTAAAGTATCTGATGATGTCGGTAATCGGCGGAATTATCGGATTTTTCGCAAGTATTCCCTTCGGAAATATGCTGATTATGTCTGTAAGCGAAAATATGGTGCTTGGAAATGACGCAGGCTTCCTTATAAATATTATCAGTGCAGTCGGCACTGTGATTATAATTCTTCTGTTCGCTTACGGGTGCACAAGCAAGGTTAAAAAGCTTACACCTATTGACGCAATTCGCTCGGGACAGACAGGTGAACGTTTTGGAAAAAAGAGCTTTCTGCGGATAGGGAAAACAAATTTAAAGCCTTCTGTATATATGGCGTTAAACGATGTTTTAAGCGCACCAAAACGCTTTATAACGATTATAATTTCGTTCTTCCTCTGCACACTTTTTGTGCTTATGCTGGTCAACACTGTCGCTACTATGAAAAGTCCCAATCTTATCACAACCTTAGGAACAGAAAGCGACCTTTACATAACCGATGTAGACGGTGTAATGAAGTTTATGAATACAGGCGATAAGGAAAGCTTGTCAGATGAGCTGAATAATCTTTCCGATAAAATTTCAGACGAGGGTATGCCTTGTAATGTAAGCGTCGATATACAGTATAAATACAAGGTTATAGCTATGGAAAATGAATATGCTGTATCCTGTGCACAAAGCCTGAATATCCCCGTAGGTGAATACGATTATCTTGAAGGCTCTGCTCCGCAGAACAGGAATGAGATTGCCGTGACACCCAAGATTTCGGAAATGCTTGGTGCTGAAATCGGCGATACTGTGACAATTGATTTCGGAACTGAAAAAATCGACTGTATAGTAACAGCGTATTTTCAGACGATGAACAATCTCGGCGAGCTTATCCGTCTTCACGATGGTGCGCCCACCGATATGAGCTGTGTTTCAAGTATCAGACAGTATCAGGTGGACTTTACCGACAACCCCTCTGAAAGTGAAATCGAAAGCCGAAAGGAAAAAATCAAGGAGCTTCTGGATGTTGAAGATGTAATGAATGCAACTGAATACTGTATAGACTGTGTATCGGTTGTTCCCACAATGGAGGCCGTTCAGGTTCTGCTTTTGGCAATAACGATTGTTGTGGTAATTCTTGTTACAGTTCTTGTTGAACGCTCCTTTATTTCCGATGAAAAAAGTCAGACTGCCCTTTTAAAGGCTATCGGTTTTCAGAACGGAACTATAATCAGCTGGAACACCCTGCGTTTCGGAATAGTTGCTCTTGCAGCAGCAATTTTAGCGGCAGCAGCTTCAATACCTATGACAGAACTTTGCATTACACCCATTTACGGAATGATGGGCGCAACAAAAATCAAGTTTAACATTGACCCGTTGCAGATATTCCTGATTTATCCGACAATTATTTTTACTGTAACAATTATTTCAGCATTTCTCACTTCGCTTTACACAAGAAAAATCAAGTCCTCAGACACAGCCAATATAGAATAAGAAAGGAAACCGCTATGAATATCTTAGAAGTAAAAGACCTGTGCAAAACATATATCGTAAACAAGCGCCAGAACAATGTGCTTAAAAATGTCAGCTTTACTGTAGAGGAGGGCGAGATGGTAGCCGTTATGGGACCGTCAGGCTCGGGTAAGTCAACTCTTCTCTACGCCGTTTCGGGCATGGACGACATTACCGCAGGCGAGGTGCTGTTCTGTGGCAGGAATATCGCAAAAATGGGTGAAAGGGAGCTTGCCGATTTAAGACTTCTTGAAATGGGATTTATCTTTCAGCAGATGTATATGCTGAAAAATTTAACGGTGCTTGACAACATCATACTTCCTGCGGTACAATCGAATAAGAATACCGAAACACGAAAAGAAATCGTTCAGCGTGGGCAGGATTTAATGCGTAAGCTGGGCATTATCGAAATTGCCGACAACGACATTAACGAGGTTTCGGGCGGACAGCTTCAGCGTGCCTGCATCTGCCGCAGTATGATCAATAATCCGAAAATGATTTTTGCCGATGAGCCGACAGGCGCACTCAACCGTACATCGTCCGATGAAGTTATGGAAGAACTTGCAAAGCTAAATGCCGACGGTACGACGGTTATGCTTGTAACTCACGATGTTAAGGTTGCGGCGAAATGCACAAGAGTTATGTATATAGTTGACGGCAATATCAGGGACGAATATAATCTCGGCAGATGTGAAAGCAATTCTCAGGTGAGAGAGCGTGAACGTGCGCTGAACAACCGGTTACTTGAATTAGGGTGGTAATATGACCGATATTTTAATTGTTGAAGACAACGAAGAACTTGCCGATATACTGTGTGATTTTCTCCGAGCGGAAAATTACACGGTATCTGTTGCCAAAACAGGTGAAAAAGCCTTGTCGCTGTATGAAAAATACGGCGCAAGGCTTATTGTGCTTGACATAATGCTACCCGGAATTGACGGCTTTGCGGTGTGCAGAAAAATCCGTGAAGAAAGCGACACGCCAATACTTATCGTAAGTGCAAAGGTCGACAAGGAGGATAAGCTGAACGGGCTTATTCTTGGTGCGGACGATTACATTGAAAAGCCGTATGACATTGACATAATGCTTGCAAAAATTGCAGGTATTTTCAAGCGTCGGTACGCAGTTGATGAGCTTATCGACGGGGATATTCGTGTCAATAAGGTGAGCAGAACGGTATGCAGAAACGACATACCTATTGAAATGACTGTAAAGGAATTTGAATTACTGGTATTGCTTATCGAAAATAAGGGCAGGATTCTTACAAAGGAGTATCTATTTAATCAGATCTGGGGCAGTGACAGCTTTTCGGAACAGCAGACTCTCACAGTGCATATAAAGCGGCTTCGTCAGAAAATCGAGGGCGATCCGAAAAATCCGAAGCATATACAGACGGTATGGGGAGTAGGCTACAAATATGAAAGCATTTAACAAAATTTTTGCTTTAGCGGCGGCGGTTATAATTACGGTTTTTGTTACAGCAAATGTGATACTTCTTAAGGATAACAGCGGCGGCAGACCATATCTTGTAGAGGTTTCAAGGCTTGTAAACGAAATCGAAAACGGGAACGCTTATGACATTTCAGATTGCAAATATGTAACGGGCGTAAGTGAGTACGCCGGGGGCTTTTACAATTCCCACAGTGACTATGTTATCAGAGAGATAAACGGCGAGTTGTACCGTTTTGATTATACCGCTGACGGAAGTGTTGATAAGGCGGAAACAATAATTGTTGTGAACGTGATCCTTAGCATAATGTCTGCGGTGATCATTTCGGTTATGATTTACATAAGGGCAAAAATTCTCGCTCCGTTTGAGAAGCTCACCGATATTCCCTATGAACTTTCAAAGGGTAATCTTACTGCACCTGTAAAGGAAGCGAAAAACAGGTTTTTCGGGCGATTTGTCTGGGGTGTGGATATGCTCCGTGAGAATATGGAACAGCAGAAAGAGCGTGAATTAAATCTGCAAAGGGAGAAGAAAATGCTTTTGCTGTCCCTGTCGCACGACATAAAAACTCCCTTGTCGGCTATAAAGCTGTATTCAAAAGCACTCTCAAAGGGACTGTATACCGACAAGGAAAAGCAGCTTGAAATTGCTGAAAGCATCAATGCCAAAGCTGATGAAATAGAGGGATATGTTGCTGAAATCATCACCGCTTCAAGAGAGGACTTTTTAAGTCTTGATGTTACAATGGGTGAGTTTTATCTGTCGGAGCTTGTAACAAAAATCAAGCTTTACTATACCGAAAAATTGTCGCTCATAAAGACTGATTTTTTCGTCGGAGAATACGGTGATTGCCTTATAAGCGGAGATCTTGACCGAAGTGTCGAGGTGGTTCAGAATATAATGGAGAACGCAATAAAATACGGCGACGGCAAGGAAATTTCAATCAGCTTTTCCGAAGAGGAGGGCTGTATTCTTATTGCTGTGAAGAATAGCGGCTGTACGCTTCCCGATACGGATCTGCCACACATCTTTGAAAGCTTTTGGAGGGGCGCAAACGCAGAAAATCTGAAGGGAAGCGGACTTGGGCTTTACATCTGCCGACAGCTAATGCACAAGATGAACGGCGAGGTATTCGCACAGATCAAGGACGGAGATATGTGTGTAACGGCGGTGTTCGGGAAAACATCCTGCGACAGGCGGGTTTGAAGAATATCTACAGGCAGAGCAAGTAAAGGATTACTGTAAAGCAATTGTGTCCGTCAAAAAAGGAGTTGCTCATAATCAACAATGCAGTGCATACGCCCTTTCTTGATGATCCGGAGCGATTTTGAGGTAAAGGAAACTTGTTTTCCGGGGCAGGCAGGCAAGTCCCGGGTGCCCCGGTCGGTATTGGTGTGTGGGCTCAAGTCCCGTTTTCCGCACCGGTATAAAGGATATAAAGGACATTCGTTTTTCGAGTGTCCTTTATTTTTTATATCTAAGCAAATCATTTTGTATACCGTTAAGCAGAATGTAAATTCACTAGCAATATATTTATTAAAATGCATAATCCTTGATACAATTCATTATCTGTGATAGAATGAAAACAGCAGATACAATCGAATTATCAGGCAGCACTTCATGAAAAGAGGATAACATTATGGCAACACCTGACCTTTTATTCCCGGCAGACGCAAAGCAAAAAAGATACAATCAGCTTGCTAAAAGTGCGGTGGCTGATCTGCAGATAGAATATCTTGCAATGACGCTTTCGCCATACGACACCGAGTATGCACAGCGGATATTGTCACAGCTCGTGACAGATCCCGAGGTTATAAGCTACAGACAGGATATTGTGGACGATTTTATAAATGTACCTGAGCTTGAGGCAATTCTTTATAAAAGCCTGCATACCATTTACGCTAACTCAAAATCGGTCTATGCAAAGGCGGGCTCTACGCAGTCATTCTTTGAGCTGACGGAGAATACGGCGCTTATAGAGTCGTTCATTTCCTGTATGGAGGAGTGCCATGGATTTTATGAAAAATGCTGTGGAAAGCTTGTTTCCGAAGGTATGCGTGCCGTAGTGCAGGCTATTGAGGATAAATACAGATCGGAAGAGTTTGCTACACTGAAGGTCGAGATTGCCGAGCTTAGAAAAACACTGGCAACGGGTTTTCGCAGTGTGACATTCGGGGTAAATCTTGACGAGCTTATGCGCCCTGAGGAAATAGCGCTGATAAGTGTCAGCCGTGAACCTTTCAGGGAGAAGAAACTGTTTGATAAGCTTCTCGGCGTGCAGAATTCGGTAGAACCGCTTACTAATGTCTACGCCAGAAAAAGCAAGGACGGTGCAATCTCGGCACTGAACGAGAGGTTATTCAAGGAGCTTGACGCACTGGGCGGAGAATATTCAAAGCATTTCAACACGGCGCTCAGGGCTTATTATGACGCAAGCATAGATTTCCTTATCACGCTTGAAAAGCAAATAAATTTCTACATAGGAGCGGCAAATACGGTCAGCCGTATGAGGAGTATGGGACTGCCGATGTGCAGACCTGTCATACTGCCGATGAACGAGCGCAGAGCGGATTATAAAAAGTTGTATGACACTGCATTTGCCAACAAGATGTGTACAAGCTATGTCGGAGTGAATGATAACACTGTGAAGCAGAATGACTGCTGTATGGACGATGACGGTCGTATTCTTATACTGACAGGACCGAATAACGGCGGTAAAACGACCTTTACAAGAGCGGTAGGAATAGCGCAGGTGTTCGCTCAGTGCGGACTTTATGTTTCGGCGGAAAGTGCCGAGATATCGCCTGTCGACAATATCTTTGTTCATTTCCCGAAAGAAGAGGATATCGGCATAAATGCCAGCCGTTTCACCGAGGAATGCAAGCAGTTCCGTGATACCATAGGCTCGGCTACCGATTACAGTCTTGTACTGATGAATGAGAGCCTTTCGAGCACAACTCCGACCGAATGCCTTATCATAGCAAGAGAGCTGATGAGAATATTTGCCGACATCGGTGTAAGGCTTATCTATACAACACATATCAAGGAGCTGACCGACAGTATTGACGTAATCAACAAGATTGAGCCGAAAAGTAAGCTTGCAAGCCTTACGGCAGAATGTGACGAAAACGGTAAGCCGACTTATGTTATTTCAAGGCGTATGCCCGATAAAGCAGGAAATGCGGAGTACATTTTCAGAAAATTCGGTATATCATACGACGAATATATAAAAAACAAAGGTTGACATTATTACTTGCAGGTGAGATAATATCCGTATAGATCAAAGAAAGCGGGGATTATTCTGTGAACGAAAACGAACTCAAAGAACTATTTGAAAGAAGAAATATTTCTGAAATCAGACATGCTGTGGATAACTACCCGGAAATTAAAGAGCGTGTGCTTGCGTGGGCGGTTGAACGCGGAAATGCCGAACTTGTGCATTATGTGATGAACAGAACAACGTCGGAGGAATATGACAAGTACGAAAATACGCCGCTTGAGTATGCGTGCCTTTGCGGTAATTACAGCATGGCAAAATTTATTGCGGAGAATGAGAAATCGCCGTATTTTTCGCAGGACAATTCACTTTTCTATGCGTCAGCATACGGTGACAGGGGAATTATCCGCTGTCTTATCGAAAACGGTTACGATATCAATATGAAAGACGGCTACGGCGGAAATGCGCTTGAATGGGCGGCGCAGGAAAACCGCATTTCAAACGCAAAAATGCTGATTGAAGGCGGCTGTGACGTGAATAATCTGAACGGCGATGGTATGACGGCGCTTTATACAGCCTGTGCCGAGGGTAACGCCGACATGGCAAGGTTACTGCTTGATAACAATGCCGAGCCGGACAGGACAGAGGACGCAACACCGCTTATTATAGCAAGCTGTTACGGAAAGATCGAGTGCGTCAAGTTATTGCTTGAACACGGTACTGATGTAAATACGATCGATAACGAGGGCAGAACGGCATTGTTCTATGCTATGGCGTACAGGCAGGACGAGGTTGAAAAACTGCTTTCGGATAACGGTGCTTCTTATGATATCTGCGACAAGGACGGTGTTTCACCGGGACAGCTTAAAGATGAGGGTGTAAGGAAGCGGGTTTATAGTGAGCTTATGGGGGAGGAAGAATGAATTACGAAAAGGCAGAAAAACGACTTTCCGATATGAGCGATAAGGGAGCTCTCAGTGATTATGATTATGAATTTCTGAATGAAATAGCGCATAGTGATGATATATGCCTTAAATGCGATGCGGCAGATCTACTTATCGATCACACGACAAAGCAGGCTATTGAAATATTGAAAACGCTCAGCAACGATAATGATGCTACCGTAAGGGCAAGTGCTTACGATAATATGTGGGTGTTTGAAAAACAGGATTTTGACGTGATACTCAGGAAAGCTGTTGCCTGCGAAAAGGACGGTACAGCAAGAAGCTATGCTATATGCTCTTTATATGACCTGTATTCGGAGAACATCTGTGATACAGCCGAACTTATTGATTTTATGCATGACCTGTATAAAACGGAGAAAGACAGAAGGTGTAAACTTCAGCATCTCAGGAATTTTTATCTTTCGGGAGAAACCGACAAACTCGGTGAGATCATCGGATATCTTGAAGATAAAGATTACAGAATGAGAATTACCGTTGTAAATACAATTTCCGAGATGTTGAATAAAGAGAATAAAGAAGTTTTATTGTCGGTCGTAAGGAAAAGGCTGAAAACAGAAAAAAGCGCGGCAGTAAAGGCGTCACTTGAAAAGTTTGTGAGTGACGCAGAATGTATGTAATAAAACAAGCGGTGAACGCATAATACGTTCACCGCCTGTTTTATATCAGCCGTAAAATCACTTGAAATATTCCTCGCCGAGTATTTCGACAAATCGGGGTTTGACTCCTGTCTTATTGTCAATGTGACCGTAGTTCTGGCACATATCGTAACTCGGCAGGGTGTTTCCTTCCACCAGAACAGGTCTTGTGGGAGTTATCGCAACGTCCCAGCCTATGTAGCCGACCTGCGGTACTACAAGAGCCGCCTTTTTGCACATTTCAACCGCTTCATTGAACATAGGGATCTCAAAGCCGTTGAACCTTGTGTGCGTGAACGGGTGTTCCTCGTAATATACACCGGTAGCGTCACAGTAGGCATTCTTGTGTATCACGCCGTCTGCGCCTATCGAAACATACATACCGCCGCTGCAGATATTGTCAACACAGTTAGTGCCGTTGCTCATACGGACAAGAGCATACATAAAATGTACCTTTCCGTCATGCAGGAGTGTTACCATACGGATCGTGTTGATAGACGAAGGGCTGAGCCTGTCCATCTGTTCATTCTGCTTTATCGTTTCCTCGACAAGATATTGCTTGTTGTCGCAAAGACGCTTGTAAAGTGCTTCATAATCAGTGTCGGGGGTTACTGTTTCCTTTGTGATTCCTTCGCCGCCGAACTGATTTACAGGCTTTGCGAATACAGTTTCACGACCCCTGCAGAATTCACGCAGATCGTCCGCCGTTGCTTTTTCAAGATTCAGAAAATCTCTGCCGATGTATTCTCTGAAAGCCTCGTCAAATTCGGATTTGTTATCAAATATATGAAAATACGTCCTGTCATTGCAACGCTTTGAGATGGTTATATTATCGTTCATTGTCATAAACGTGCGTCTGTTCTTACCTTTAATATTTGCAAAGCCGAACACACGGTAATCCATATAGCCGACAGAATAGCGGAAAATGCACCATATCATATCAAAGAACATTATGAATCTGTTCTTGCCGGTTTCTTTATGGATAGTTCCGATATAGCCGAACATACGTTTAAAGCTGCCTGCAAACAGTCTGCGGAAGAATGTCTTTAATTTTGTCATTTATATAACCTCTTTATCAGAATCTCAGTATCTTTGACACTATCTTGTATATCATACGCTTGAGCGGAGTTGAAACAAGCTCTTTTTCTCTTGGAGTAAGTCCGAGCGTCCATACAGATATTACGAAAATCACAACGTAGATCAAACCCCAGAGCAGTATTCCGAGATAACCGGAAACGTGAGCCAGACACGCTATAAGTATCGCCGCAATTGCAGGAACTACAAGAGAGGGGAGCAATGCGGTAATTCTTCGCCAGAACCGTGGAATGTCAAGTCCGATATACTTGTTGTAGTACCAGTTCATTATAAGTCCGTTGCCGACAAATACGGGTATCGCCGTACCTATAGCAACGCCGACAGAACCGAACAGGGCACACAGCGGTATGCTGATCACTATATTAAGTACCGCAACAAGCACATATACGAACGAGCGGAATTTATGCATATTCTTTGCTCGCTGTATTTCTATACCGAGGTTCTGTATACTTGGAAGAATAGTAGGTATAAACAGCAGAAGCGCTATAACGAATGCGTTGGCGTTGGCTTCGCCTGCCCACAGCAGAACGAAAGGATAACCTACCGCTGCAAATCCGAACAGGATCATTGTAAGGATTATAAACTGGAAACGACCGACGCGGATAAACAGGTCGCTTATCTGCTTGTTCGGAACTTTGTTTGCCACCATCTGATGAACCCTCGGAGTGAGTATTCCTGAGAATGTGGTCGCCATCGACATATAGTAGATATTGAGCTGCGACGCTACATTGTAGGTTGCTACCTCATTCGAGCCGTGCATCCAGGCAAGCAGGAACTTGTCTACGCTCCAGTTGAGCTGATCGACCACGATTCCGACAAATACCCAACTCGTGAATTTGAACATTGATTTAAGCAGTTTGAAATCAAAGTCGCGGAAGTAGAAGCGTATAGCAAGCTTATTTTTACAGTAGATGATATTGAGTACACCCGAAAACAGCGTGAACGCAAGGCTCATATACGCTATAGCCTCGGAGCGGAGCCCTATCATCAGAAGAGGAATTATCAGCAGAGGATTGATTACCGACTTTACTATGGCAAGCAGTTTGAGAAAGATGTACCGCTCGTTTACCATAGTGTTCGATTCAAAAACGCTAAGCGGGAAACTTACCGCCGCCGTGACGGTCATGATGTACATAAGCTTTACAGCAAGGTCAATTTCCGCATCGGTCAGTTTCTGTCCGAATGCAAGGCGGGGATTTGCGGCAATAGTAAAACCGACTATCAGAACGACAATGCCGATTATCGAATATATGATAAGGAACATACCGTTCAGCTTAGCCATATTATACTTATCGCCGGCTTCTTTGTACCTTGTATAGTATCTTGTGTAGGCACTGCCCAGTCCGAAGCTGAAAAGGTTTAAGTACGATACCATAGGGAGAACTATGGAGTAAACGCCGTATTCGCTCTGTCCGAGCCTTTCAATCATTATAGGCGTGTAGACAAGCGAAACGACCGTACCGAGTATCAGCGACAGATAGGATAGCAGTGAGCCCATTTTTATCTGGTCAATTTTCATTCGCAATTTTCCTGTAAATTCTGTTTATATTAAAAATAGTATTCCAAAATCATATTTTAACATATTTTATGGGGTTTGTAAAGAAAAATAACGGTTTAATTATTCGGCTTTGCGTTTTCTGACGATAAATGTGAAAACAAGTGTGCAGATAACGAGAATTACAGGGAAAAGTACAGAGAAACCAAGTCCTGTTTTCATTCCTGACGATTCGTCCGCACCGTTTGCGGTGACAAAGTTACAAATCATACCTGCAATGAAAGGACCCGCAGCACAGCCGATGTCGCCTGCAAGAGCCATAAGGCTGTACATTGCCGTGCCGCCCGATTTGTATTTTGCGGCAGCCAGTGAGAACGTCCCCGGCCACATGACTGCAACGGATAATCCGCATAGTGCGCAAGCGGAAAGCGACAGAGCGGGGACATCGGAAAAGGCAACGATGATATAGCATACTATACATAAAATTCCGCTTGCAGTCATAATTTTGTACAGGCTGATTTTATTTGCAAATACAGCATAAAGTGCTCTGCCTGTGCCCATAAGTACGGCAAACAGGCACGGACCGAGCAGATCGCCGAGAGATTTGCTTATCATAAGACCTTTCTGGGCAAAAAGCGACGACCACTGCGACATGGCAAGCTCGCTTGCGCCTGCACAGAGCATAAGTATCAGTATAAGCACAAAGCCTTTTTGCTTAAAGAGAGCCGAGAGTTTTACGTTGTTGTTTTCCGAGAGTGACGGTGCAAGCGGTACTTTAGCAAAGAATATTGCGTTGAATATCGGAAGTATCGCCCAGATCACAGGGAGCAGGAACCATAAGTTTTCGCCGAAAGCGGCAAGAAAGCCTGTTGACAGAAGTACAACGGCAACCTGCCCCCAACAGTAGAAGGAGTGGAGCAGGCTCATCGCGGCGGCTTTTGCACTGCCTGCAGTATCGGGGATCGCTTCTATTATCGGGCTTATCAGCACTTCGGTAAGACCTCCGCCCACAGCATATACGATAACGGACAGTATCAGCACAGCGAAAGTGTTTTCTGCGATAAGCGGAAGAACGCCCATCATTATCAGTCCTGCGGCACACATGATATGTGCCAGTATTGTCATTGACCTTACGCTCATATGCTTTGACAGCTTTACCGAGCCAAGATCGACAAGCAGCTGAGTTACGAAATTTATAAGTATCAGCATACTTATCTTGTCATAGCTCATTGAGTAACGTGTCTGAAATATTATAAACAGCAACGGAGCAAGATTATTTACCGCCGCCTGACAAACGTATCCTATATAGCAGGCGCTGACTGTCGAGCTGTAAGAAATCCTTTTGTTCATAAAAGCATCCTTTCGTTAATGAGCCTGTCGGATCAAAACCGTAAATTGCCGACAAGAATTCAGCATCGGCACCGCATAATTATAAGCGAAACATCAATTTTTTTCAATCGCTGAAACGGTTATCGGTTAAACGATTACATAAATTCGCTTTTTTGCACAAAACAAACCGCTTTATATTAGTTAAATCTTATAAAATCGCTACAAACGCTTTACTATCAGACAAAAATATGATATAATATCCTGAGAATTAGTATGACCATCGTCCGTAAAGGATAGGAATATACCGTTAAAGACGAGGGAAAGGTTGGTTATTTTTTATGAAGATCAAAAGCTTATTGATCATAGTGCTCGCTTGCTTTGTGATCATTCCGTCTGTTGTATTTGCGTCTGTTGCAAACGTTGAGATGAACAAGCTTGCGCTTAAGAATTACAAACAGACAGCGCAGTCAATGACTGAAAATCAGACCTATAATATTTCGGAGTATTTCCGTATAATATCGGCAAGCGCAAAGCAGATAGCCGACAACCCGGATATACTGGAATTCAACAGCGAGAAAAATCCAACATCTACAGATGCGCTTGATATCTATTCGGCTATCGCTTCTTCCGACAATGATAATGTCAGGATCGACCGTATCATGATCGTCAATAAAAGCGATTATCTCCCCGTTGTTTCTACAGGCGACCTTTCAGGTATTTCAAAGGACGATACACTCAGCAATACATTAAAGAGCATCTGTTCAAAGAAGGACGGCGAGGTAACATTCTATACCTCCGACGTATATACTTCTTTTAAGGATGGCGACAAGGAACATAAGGATCCTTTGCCTGCCAAGAACGGCGACAGCCTGCGTCTGGTTGTAAAATACGCTGTCGGCGACTACTATGTTGTCACCTTTTTCAACAACACAGCACTCAACTCTTTTGCAACTTCTTCACAGTTTGCAAACAACAGTAAGCTGATACTTATAGATCCCAACGGTTCGATTATGCATGGCGACTATATGGGCAATACTTCAGACGCAGAAAACAAAGCTTATCTCAAGTTTACAGAAAATGCCCAGGTCGGCTCAGTGGTTGAGGTCGATAATTTCAAGGGCACAGACAACGGCATTATCCCGACAATAGGTTTTGCATCCAAGATGGCGACCATCAACGAGGGTGAAGAGGGTAACTGGACGCTCGCTATTATAGCCGAAACAGATAAGGCTTATACTTTATCCGGCGAAGCTATGGGAAGCATAATCGGTATAATAGTATTTGTATCAATTGTTCTTATAGCGGCGGCTGTTGTTCTTATATTTATAATTACAAAGCCTATCAAGGTTATCGAAGAAACACTTGTAAAGGTGCACAGAGGCGACCACGAGGCAAGAATAAACGTAATCGCAAATAACGAGTACGGTCAGATAGCGCGTACATTCAACGATCTTATAGATGATATCGTTGTAAGCGAAGGCAGATACCGCACGATCATAGAAATGTCGGATAACATAATCTTTGAGTGGAACTTCAAGACAAATGATGTTATCTTCTCGAATAACTTCAATAAGAAGTTCAGTTACCGTGCACCGTCAGATCATTTCGGCGACAGCTTCCTGCTCAAGGTTAAGGTTCATCCTGAGGACAACGAACGTTATCACAAGGATCTGGAAAAGCTTTCAAAGGGCGAAGAATTTGCAGGCAATGAGTACCGTTGGAAGAACATCTACGGCGACTACATCTGGATACTTATGCGTACTGCAACTATTCGTGACAGAGATGGAAATATTGCTAAGATAGTCGGCGTTATCGTTGATATCGACCGAGCAAAGAAGAGTGAAAAGCTCCTCACTGAAAGAGCAAGCTATGACAGTCTTACCGGTCTTTACAATCGTGAGTCTATCGAGCGTACAATTGATAACGAAATAGAGCTTATCAATGTCCGCAAGAGCGAATTTGCTATTCTGTTCATAGACGTTGATGACTTCAAGATCTACAACGATAAATACAGCCACGCTACAGGCGACCAGGTACTGAAGTTTGTTGCAAATACGATAAACTTTGTAATCAAGGGCTTCGGTACAGCCGGACGTTACGGCGGCGATGAGTTTGTAGCTTGCGTAAGAAATGTTGAAACAAACGATCCCACAAGAGTTGCCCGTGATATTCTGTCGGGACTTAAGGAAGGCTTTACATCGGATAACGGCGACAAGCTCAGCGTCAATGCAAGTATCGGTATTTCAATCATCAAGGATTCTTCAATGCACGTTGACGAGATAATCGGTATGGCAGACGACGCAATGTACAAGATCAAGAAGAACGGTAAGTCGAACTTCGGTATTCTCAATAAGGAAACAGTCGCTAAGCCTGCTCCTGCTGAGGTTGAGGAAGAAGATATTATCGGCACAGCTGAAGAAACAAATGCTCCCGCAGAAGAAGATACTAAGTCTGATGCGTCTGTACAGGAGTAATTCATGACCCCAAAAAAATCGGCTATAAGTTCAATAGGAGTGCTGTTTTTGACAGCACTCCTTGCTGTATCGTCAAGCGGTTGTAAACAGTTTGTTCAGACGGTAAGCTACTTCAGATACAGACATGAATATGATAAAGCGGCACTTGAATATTGCAGAGAAGTATACAACGCATTTTTACACAAAGACAGAAGTGCTATAGAAAAGCAGATAGCAAAACCTGTTGCCGAAAAGCATGATATAAAAGCTGAAGCAGAAAAAGCTTTTGCCTTTTTAGACGGCGAGATCGATAAAGACAGGACTTTTGAAGAAATCGATGATTTAAAGTCGTGGTCGCAGTTTCACAATATCGACAGTATCGACTATACAAATAACTATACTGCCGGTTGGTCGATAGAAGACGTAGTTACCGATAAAGGTACGGTGTATGATATTGATATGCGGATATGCTTTGCGTATAAGCAGAATGAAGATAATGTCGGTATTATGGATATTGCAGTTGTACAGCGTGATGATGATTACGAAAATGAGGACAGCAAAGTAAGAATAGGTGAGTTTATAGAATGCTTGAGTCCTTGTAAATTGCCCTCGGAATATACTGAAATACCTGATAGAGAAGCGTTTTCGTTAAGCGTCAGAGAAGCATATTCCGATAATATGCTTTGTGCCTTGGGAAAAGGCGACAGCGAATGGCTGTACGGACAGTTCAGAAATTCTATGAAAAATGATGAGCTGAAAGCGAAAGTATCCGATGCTTTTCAATTTATCGGCGGAAGCGCCACAGGTTATTCATCAGTGAATAATCCATTTGCCACAAAGAGGGTGAATTACGGAACAATAGAGCAAATGACTGATAAAATGATAATATATGATGTTATCGGTGCAGATGGAAATGTGTATCAGATAGAATACGAAATGACGTATTTTGATGATGATTCGCCTGAAAAAATAGGAATAAACTATTTCGCAGTCAGTCGTGTCGGCGGATATGATTCATCGTTTGATCATATAATTCTGGACAGCATAAAAATAGGAGGAAACGATGATACGGGAAGTGCGTGAAGATGAATACGAACAGCTGATGAACCTTTATTGTCAGCTGCATGAAACAAGCGTACCCGAGTATTCGGGCAAAACCAAAGAACTGTGGCAAAGGCTTGTGAATAATCCCGATTATCACTTTATTGCAGCAGAAGAGGACGGCAAAATAGTATCTACCTGTATCTGCATAATAGTGCCGAATATGACGCACGGACCACGTTCTTATGCGTTTGTTGAGAATGTAGTGACAGACGGTGAATATCGTGGCAGAGGACTTGCTACTGCGTGCCTTGACAAGGCAAAGGAGATAGCAAAGACCGAAAACTGCTACAGGCTTATACTTATGACAGGTTCCAAGCTTGAAAGCACTCTGAACTTCTACAGACGGGCAGGGTATGACGATAAGGAAAAGACGGGATTTATACTGCATCTGGATTAACAGAAACGCAAATGACCTGTGTACTGAGTACACAGGTCATTTTGCATATAACAAACCCCTCATCTTACGATAAGGGGTCAAGCTATCATATATTCGGATTAGCCAAAGATGTTAAGCAGAACACCTGCGGCAACGGCTGAACCGATAACGCCTGCAACGTTCGGTCCCATAGCGTGCATGAGAAGGAAGTTTGAGGGGTTTTCCTTAGATCCGACTGTCTGCGAAACACGGGCAGCCATAGGAACTGCGGATACACCGGCTGAACCGATAAGAGGGTTTATCTTGCCGCCTGAAAGCTTGTTCATAAGCTTTGCAAGTAACAGACCGCCTGCTGTACCGAAGCAGAAAGCGATAAGACCGAGAACAACTATCATTATTGTCTTGAGTGTGAGGAAGTTAGCCGCTGTTGCGGTAGCGCCTACAACCGTGCCAAGCATGATTGTGATAATGTTCATCAGTTCGTTAGAAGCCGTCTTTACAAGTCTGTCTACAACGCCGCTCTCTCTGAAGAGATTACCGAGCATAAGCATACCTACAAGGGGAGTAGCATCGGGAACGATGAAAGCAACGATAAGTGTAACAGCTACAGGGAATATGATCTTTTCTCTCTTTGAAACGGGACGTAATCCGTCCATTACAATGGCACGCTCTTTCTTTGTTGTAAGGAGCTTCATTATAGGAGGCTGAATTACAGGAACGAGTGCCATATAGGAATATGCGGCGACCGCTATAGAGCCGAGCAGCTGCGGAGCCAGCTTTGATGTAAGGAATATTGCGGTAGGTCCGTCGGCACCGCCTATGATACCGATCGATGCGGCTTCCTTGAATGTGAAAGCAACTCCGTCAATACCTGTAAGGCTGAGTGCGCACGCACCGAGGAAAGTTATAAAGATACCGAGCTGAGCCGCTGCACCGAGCAGTAAGCTCTTGGGGTTTGCTATCAGAGGACCGAAGTCTGTCATACAGCCGATACCTAAGAATATCAGCGGAGGGAATATCTGAAGCTTAACGCCGAGATACAGAATATCGAGCAGACCGCCGTTGTGAAGTACTTCGCCGTAGTTAACGCCGTCTTTTGCAAACGCTTCCGCTATTGCGGGATCCGGGCTGATACCGAACATTTCCGGGTGGAACATATTCGCACCGGGAATGTTGGTAAGCATCATACCAAAAGCAATAGGAAGTAACAGCAGAGGCTCAAACTTTCTTACTATAGCAAGATACATAAGTAAGAATGAAACGGCTATCATAAGTCCCTGCTGAGGGGTTATGTTACAGAAGCCCGATTTTTGTGCAAGCGCAACAAGGGCATTCCAGAAAACGTCTAAAATTTCCATCTTGTTCTCCTTTTATTTAGTCTGACCTTTAAAACGAACGGGTATTTTCGTTTACGCCCGCATTGCCCCAGCTTGAACGAGGCTGTTTTTCGGCACGTTTGATTCTCTTGATTGCATAGGTCTTTCCGTCGCCTGCTGTGTAAGCGGCGATAGCGGCTGAAATAACAGCTATAACCTCATCGTCGTTCTCGTCCTCTTCGATAATTTCTACAGGAGCGGGTGCGGGTTCAGAAGCCTTTTCATCAGCCTTTGCATCTTTTTTCTTCTTGTTTCCCAGATTGCAGAAGAAGGAAATGATGTAAAGCAGTCCTATAAGCAGTCCTAAGATCAGGAAAACAACAACTATACCGGTAATAACCGTAGCCCACATACCGCTTATGCTCTGAGCGGCGGACTCTTCGGTGATTATCGCCATAGTACGCAGTAAATTATCCGTCATGCATGATTCTCCATTCTTAATTGTTCTCGCTTTGCTGTGCCGTTTTTGCCTGTCAGGGCGCAATGCGGCATAGCATAAAACTAATATAATTATACCTTATTTCAGGTGCAAATTCAACGCTTTTCTTTGTAGATTTTTTAACAAATTTTCTTGATGAATTATGTGTATTTTTAGCGTAAATTTAGATAAAATCACAAAAGGCGTGTGAAAAGTAATGCCGATGACTGTTAATGGTGATGAATTATCATCTGTGTAAACTGAAAGAAGCTGTCTGTCACGACAGCTTCTTTGCTTAAATCAGTATTTATCGTTTACATCTTCTTTGAAATCGCCGTCTGACTGAACTGCCGTATCGAAATGTGTAATTCCGATTGGCTTTGTCTTTTGAGAAAGTGTCTTGTCGTTGGCTTTTTCTGCTTTGGGCTGTTTGGCGTCTGCAAAATCAGCGGATAAAGGCTTGATCAGAGATTGTTTTTTATCGCTTTTCTTTATCGGCTTATCTGCAATTTCCGATTTGTTTTCTTTATCGGCAACCTTGCTTTCGTTCTTTCCGAAGGATTCATGTCCGATAAATTCAATCGTTTTGATTTTGCCGTTTTCGGTCACATTTTTATTAACTGCGGTTTTATCTGTTTTCTTTGATTCTATTATTGCTTTTTCTTCAGCAATTACCGGTTCAACATTTTTTTTGATTTCATCTTTTTCGTTTTCTGTAAAGATTTTTTTGACATTTGTATCTGCATCGGATTCTTCGTTTATGGTTTCGGATTCTTCTGCGTCTGTGATTTTTTCACTCAGTCTGAACTTGCTTACCATACCGTCAAGGATAGCCGCCTGTGACGAAAGCTCTTCTGCGGAAGCGGCACATTCTTCGCTGGTTGCGGAATTTGTCTGAACGACAGATGAAATCTGATCGACGCCTGCTGAAATCTGTGATATTGCATTTGCCTGTTCTTCGCAGGCTGTTGAAATATCCTCAATCAGATCAGCCGTCTGAGTGGTGGTTTCAACGATAAGCGCAAGCGTCTGTGCGGTTTCGTTTGCTATGGCTGTACCGTCTTCAACCGCTTTGATAGAATCACCGATAAGTTCGGTTGTATCGCTTGCCGCCTGTGCGACCTTGCTTGCGAGGTTTCTTACCTCGTCCGCAACTACAGCAAAGCCCTTGCCGGCTTCGCCTGCTCTTGCGGCTTCGACTGCCGCATTGAGAGCGAGAATATTTGTCTGGAACGAAATATCATCGATAGTTCTGATGATATTTGCGATCTGCTTTGATGTATCGTCTATCTTGAGCATAGCATCAAGCAGAACTTTCATCTGATCATTGCCCGAACCTACAAGCTCGGCGGCGTGTTCTGAGTTCTTTGCGGCATCGCCTGCTCTTGCGGCGTTGCGGTTTACCTTTTCGGAAACCTCGGCAAGCGAAGCTGAAAGCTCTTCTACCGATGCCGCCTGTTTTGTAGCACCCTCGGAAAGATTTGCGGCGGCGGATGATACCTGACCGGCACCGTTTGCAACCTGCAGTCCCGCTATGTTTATTCCGCTCATAGTCTTGTTGAGCGACGCCATTATACGCTCATATGAAGCTTTGAGCGGCGCAAAGTCACCGAGGTAAACATCGGCAGGAGCGTATGTAAGATCGCCGTTGCCGAGCGCGGCAAGCATATTGTCAAGATCGGATATTACAGCATTGATATGCGTTGTGATGAGATTTGTACTCTCACTGAGCTGACCTATTTCCTTATCAATGTTATTGCCGAAGTCGAGCGGTGCCGAATGCAGATCGCCTTGTGACAATGTAACTATTCTGTCCGAACAGAGTTTTACGGGCTTTATTATCTTTTTGACGATTGTGAGTATAAGAAGTACGGAAGCAATAAAGCAAAGTATCGCAACAACAGAACCGATCACTATTGACTGAACAATGCGTCCGGTATACTCGGACGGCGTAGCTACAACAAGACAGCTCCATCCGTCGGTATTTTCGATAGGTGCATATGTAACATATTTGTTCACGCCGTCAAGAGTTACTTCGGCAAAGCCGTTTTCACCTCTTATGGCTTTGCTTATGCAGTCGGCTAAGCCCTGATATGAGCTGTCCGCCTGTGCAAGCGTTTTATAGTTTATACGCTCTGTGAGTTTTTCTTCATCGGGATATGCAATAATCGTACCTGTCTGGTCGATAGCCATTGTATAGCCGGTTTCACCGATTCTGGTCTGACCTATGACAGCGGAGAATGTACTCATATCGACGCTTGCCATAAGCACACTGCGCAGTGTGCTGTTATCGGATTCAAACATCGGGATCGCAATGTCCATAAGAACGTGTTTGAGATCCTGTGTCGCATACGGCTCGCCGCTTGCGGATTTTTTGGTTTCAACTGCCTGCTTGAAGCTTGCGTTTTCTGAATAGTTCAGTGTTTCGGCATAGAAACACTTACCCTGTGTATCGACAATCTTGACGTCCGTAAGCATGGGATTCTTCGTCAGTATCGAAAAACACTTTGTTGAAAGTGCGCCGGTATCCGAAAGGTTATCAAAGCCTGAATCGTTGGATATCTGCTGAAGCTCGGCGGTAATTGAACTGAGCTGATTTGATATGGTTTTAGACGACATATCCGCAACTTCTGTAAGCTGATCTTTAAGCGACTGCTTAAGGAAGTTGTAGCTCATACTTATATTTACGCCGCCGACGATAAGAAGCGAACCGCCTACCGCAAGGCACATCCATTTGAATATCTTTCCTGTGAGCGATTTGCGTTTTTTGCGTGCTTTTTCAACGCCGTCCGATAATTTTTCAAATTCTTTCGATAAATTTTTTTTTGATGACATCAGCATTTCCTCCCGATATTTATGCGGTCAGGACCGTTATTATTAAATAATACCACATTGTTGGGATAAAGTCAAACATCACAATGATTTTTCACGTCACATTCAACAATTCAAATAAATATGGAGTCTGAGATTTGTTGATTATAGACAACGCTTCATAACGCTTCAAAAATGGAACTTGATTTGCTTTTTATCTCGTTTTTCTTGACTTTTTTGCTATTTTCTGATAAAATTTTATATTGGTATGTTATATACTTTATTTATATAGGCGTTATAATACACATTTGTAAAGATTTGAAGGAGATGTGAAATTTTGAAAATCAGAGTGCTGCTCAACAGCCGCAGACCGTCGCTGTTCAAAGATCTGCTTGCTTATTCCGATGACAGATTTGTTTTTCTGAGCACACCGGGATATCCCGATGACATAAAACAGCATATCGCAATATTCAAACCCGATATATTTATTACGGCGTTTGAGGATTATGATGAAGAGTTGATACAGCAGTATTATCTTATGAAGCGCGATGAGTCGACCTTTGACCTGCCGTTTATGCTGATTGCAAATGCGGATATCTGTGAAGAATGCAGATTGAAGAACGCAGATCTTTTTGATGCTATGCTAAGGCGTCCCGTAACAGTACCGGCGATACTCACCGATGTGTTTGAGATAGCAGGTCCGCTTTGTGAAAAACGACACGACGACACCGACAATAGCTGTTCTGCAAGAGGTAAGCATATGCGTCCTGCGCAGAGCCTTTCGGCAGGTTCTTATGACAGGATAGGTGATTTTACTCCTGCGGCGGAGAAAATCACAAAGAAGCATATTCTTGTTGTTGACGATGATAAGGACATACTGAGAATGCTGAAATCGGCTCTTGAGGATAAGTATGATGTTACGACAGTTTCAAGCGGCAGAATGGCAGAAAAGTATCTTGAAACAAAAATGTCGGATCTGATACTGCTGGACTACCATATGCCGGGTGAGAGCGGGGCTGATGTACTCGCCAAAATAAGAGAAAACGGCAGACTTGCAAATATACCTGTTGTGTTTTTGACAGGAGTTACGGATTCTGATAAGGTACAGCAGGTTTTATCAATGAACTTACAGGGATATTTATTAAAGCCCATAAATATGGACAGACTGTTCCTGCTTATCAGAAGCCTTATAGGCTAAGGGGGAAGCGGATTGACAGACATTACTGAATACATATCGGCGCAGACGCTGAAACAGTTTGAAAGTTCTCTTTCTTCGGTATTCGGTGTAGCTTCGATAATACTCAATCAATTTGGTATGAGCCACTCGGGTGGAACGGGTTTCCCGGAACAGCTCAAAGAGCGTCTGAACACGGACGCAGGTATCGCTGAATGTATGAGATGCGTAATCCCGACCATTGCAAGGCGTTCGGAACCCGGCTATTCTTCAAAAGGAAACTGCTTTGACGGACTTACGGTTTATTGTGCGCCGATCAAACAGGGTTCGCAGACAGTCGGATATCTTGCGGCAGGCTTTACAAAAATCGGAGAAAAAACAATACCGGAAGAGAATATAATATCGGAAGAAACGGCTGACAAGCTTTCAAAGGCTGTATGTGAAATTGCAATCAATATATCGGCGAATGTGGCAAAATCAGCCGAGATGAAACAGATGACAAATGCAGCGCTTAAGATCGCCGAGCACCAGTCAGACTTTCTCGCAAATATCAGCCATGAGATGAGAACGCCGCTTAATGCTGTTCTCGGCACTGCGGAGATCGCACTCAGACGTGATATGAGTGATGAGATGAGGGAGTATCTTCATCAGATAAAATCATCGGCACACCATCTTCTGATGATAATAAACGACATACTGGATTTTTCAAAGATAGAAACAGGCGAGATGTCGATAGTGCCTGTCGACTATGAGCCGCTGTCGCTCATAAACGATGTGGCAGGTATTGTAAACAATCAGATAGGCAGTAAGAATATTGAATTTACTATAGATGTACCGCCGGATCTGCCACTCAGTCTGAAAGGCGATAACGTGCGTATCCAGCAGGTACTTATCAATCTGCTGAACAATGCAGTGAAATTTACGAAAAGCGGCAATGTATCGCTGAAAATCAGTACACGACCGATATCGGATAAAAATGTTATGCTGATTGCGTCTGTATCGGATACGGGTTGCGGGATATCTCAGGAGAATATCGGCAGGCTTTTCAAGATGTTCAGGCAGATAGACAGCAAGAGAAACCGTAATGTCGAGGGTACCGGGCTGGGACTTGCAATATCAAAGAAGCTTCTCGGTCTTATGGGCGGTACGATATCTGTTGAAAGCGAACCCGGAAAGGGCAGTACATTTACGTTTGAAGTTCCCCAGGAGATAACAAGAGAAGAACGCTCCGTTGTGCAGAGCGCTCCCGCAGGGACTGTTGTGTGTATTCTGCTTGGAAATCAGTACCTCAGGCAGAGCGTTGAAACGGCAGTAAGGGAGATAGGCGCAGTGGCGGTAAGCATTGATAACCCTTTGCTCGGCGATAAGGCGTATATTATTGCGGATTACGAACTGCTTGATGACGCTAAGGAGCTGATAGCAAGAAATCCGGAGCTTAAGTGCATACTGATAGACAGATTTGACAGTACGGCGTATTCCGATAACGATAATATAACTATTATCAGAAAACCGGTATATTCGTTTTCTCTTTCGGCGGCAATGGGAATAGGTGAAAAGTTCACGCACAGCGACGACACCGAAAGCGATGTCAGCTTTACAGCTCCCGAGGCATATGTACTTATAGTAGACGATAACGATATAAATCGTGCGATTGCAAAAGGCGTTATCGAACCGCTTGGTATGCAGGTCGATTTAGCCGCAAGCGGTGCGGAATGTATTGAGAAAGTACGCAATTTCCGATATGATATTATCTTTATGGATCATATGATGTCGGAAATGGACGGTATAGAAGCGGCGCATATAATAAAACAGCGTTTTCCGTCATATGCGGACGTGCCGATAATAGCACTGACGGCAAATGCCGCCGGTGACGCAAGAGAAATGTTTCTGCGGGAGGGTATGAGCGATTTTATTGCAAAGCCTATTTCGCTGAGGACTATTACAAATAAGATAAGGCGCTGGCTGCCGTCAGAAAAAATAATCCCTGTCAGTAAGTCGGAGAATAAGGCTCAGCCTCAGCGTATACTGCCTGATATACCCGAGCTTGACCTTAAGAGCGCTATGGAACTTATGGGCAGTGAAAAGCTGTTGTTCAATGTTATAGAGCAGTATTACAGGTCTATCGACAAGAATATTGCAAAGATAAACGCTTCTTATGAGAACGGTAACACCGAATTACTTACAATTGAGTTTCATTCGCTCAAGAGTACATCAAAACAGATAGGAGCGAACAAGCTGTCGCAGATGGCAAAAGATCTGGAGACGGCAGGCAAAAACAATAACAACATTTATATAAGCGAGAATATAGAAAAGTTCCTTGATGAGTACAAGACTATGAAGAATGTACTTTCTGCATATTTCGGCAATAAGGATAATGAAAATGCGGAAAATCAGGATATAAAACCTCTGCTCGACGAGCTGTCCGATGCGCTGTCGGATATGGATGCCCTGCAGATTGACGATGTTCTGGAGAAGATATCGCAGAATACGAGCGATTCCGACAAGACGTATTTTGACGGTATAAAGGCGGCGATAGATGACTGCGACTTTGATAAGGCAGAAAGTATTTTATCAAAGTGGAACAGTACATTGCAAGGCTGATGACGCTTGTGTGTCAGTGTCAGGAGGAATTATGGCAGAAGGAATAATGAAGCTTACAAAACAGCAGGCTGATTTACAGGTAGAGTGTTTTTCGACACTGTTTACCTACGCAAGACTGCTTAGCGAGGAACAGATCAGGGGCGGCAGAATATGTACGCAGGAGGACAGGAATAACAATCTTTTACTGAATGCTGACGAAGATGAGATCTATCTTGACGGAGTTGAGCTGAAAGCGCTTGAAACAAAGTCGCAGACAGGAAAGCTCGATCTTGTCGGCAAAGATATTTTTCAGGTTATTGCAAAGTATGTCGAAGTTGACGGCAAACCGTGCGTAATTGAAATGATGAAGCCGGTAAATAAAGATGCAATATTCAGTCTGAACGGCAAAGATGAGCTTGTAAGCAAACTTGCCCAAAGTAGCGATGAGCTTTACAAGGACACTCTGACCGATACATTCAACCGCAGATATTTTGAAGAAACGCTTAAAAATACGGTATTTTCCGGCGGTGTTGTTATGATAGATCTTGATGATCTCAAGATATATAACGATACGCAAGGGCATGATGCCGGAGATGCGATTCTTAGTGCAGTTGTCAGCGTGATAAAGGACTGCATAAGAGGAACTGATACTCTTATCCGTTACGGCGGCGATGATTTTTTGCTGCTGATGCCGGGTGTTGAAAACGAAGATAATTTCAACAGAAAGCTTAAAGAGATAAGAAGAAAAGTCCGCAGAACAGATGTATCAGGATATTCAGGCTTGCATTTATCAGTCAGCATAGGCGGTGTAATTGCGGATAAAGAGCCTTTGCAGAATGCTGTTATCCGTACTGACAAGCTGATGTATACCGTAAAGTCACACGAGGATACGGTAGTTACCGATAGGGATAAACAGGATTATGTTCTTGAAGATAAGCTTAACATTCTTATAGTCGACGATTCTGAGCTTAACCGCGAGATACTTTCGTCTATGCTTGGCGTCGGGTTCAATGTGCTTGAAGCCGAAAGCGGCGAAAAGTGCATATCTATGCTTGAACAGTACGGTACAGGCATTTCTCTGATACTGCTTGATATAGTAATGCCCGGTATCAGCGGATTTGACGTGCTGAATTATATGAATGACAATTACTTTATCGATGACATCCCTGTAATTATGATATCAAGCGATAATTCGGCTGATTCGGTGCGTGAGGCATATGAGCTTGGCGTATCGGACTTTATCAGCAGACCGTTTGACGCAAAGGTAGTACACCACAGAGTTTTCAATACGATAAAGCTGTATTCCAAACAGCGCAGACTGCTGATGCTCCTTACCGATCAGATAAATGAAAAAGAACGCGATAATGATATGATGATAGGCATATTGAGCCAGATCGTTGAATTCAGAAACGGTGAGAGCGGACTGCACGTAGTACATATCAGGACGCTTACCGAGATGCTTTTGGATCAGCTTGTAAAAAAGACCGACAAGTATAAACTTGACGGCAATACAAGACACCTTATCACAATGGCGTCGGCGCTTCACGATATCGGCAAGATGGGTATCGACGACAAGATATTAAACAAGCCGGGCAGACTTACCGATGAGGAGTTTGCCGTAATGAAAACGCATTCGATGATAGGTGCGGATATGCTCAAAAAGCTCGAACAGTATAAAAACGAAGAGCTTATCAAGGTGGCATATACCATATGTCGCTGGCATCATGAGCGTTATGACGGCAGAGGTTATCCCGACGGGCTTAAGGGAGATGAGATACCGATAGCCGCACAGGTCGTATCGGTAGCAGACGTATATGATGCACTTGTCAGCGAACGTGTATATAAAAAGGCAGTTCCGCATGAAAAGGCAATAAGCATGATACTCGGCGGCGAATGCGGTGCATTCAATCCGGAACTTCTGGAGTGTATGCTTGATATACAGGATGAGATCAAAGCAAAATTCAAAAGCTGATTTACATAAAACTGAAATCATTGGCATTTCAACGATAAGAATTATATGAAAATGAGAATTTTACAAAAGATTTTTAATTGCGTTATAGTTGCTGTAACAGTCGCTTTGTTTGTCGGCTGCGCACAGGACAATTCATATTCATCAATAAACGACTTGCCGGTCATAGTTATAGGGAGTGATGAATATGAACCATACAATTTCAGCGATAAAAACGGCAATCCTGCCGGCATAGATGTTGAAATTGCAACAGAAGCTTTCGCCAGAATGGGATATAAAGCTGCGTTTAAAAATATTGTATGGGATGAGAAGGACAAATATCTGGCTGACGGAGAGGTTGACTGCCTGTGGGGTTGCTTTTCAATGAACGGCAGAGAAAATATGTATCAATGGGTAGGACCGTATATGAATAGCAGGCAAGCGGTTGCGGTAAGAGCAGACAGCGATATTTATAAGCTGTCAGACCTTGCCGGCAAAAGCGTTGCGGTACAGTCAAGCTCAAAGCCTGAGGAATTATTGTCAGATAAAAACAACGGTATGCCGCAAGTCGGTAATTTATATTGTTTTGTAAAAATAGATTACATATTTGCGGCGCTGAATAAAGAATATGTAGATGCAATAGCAGGTCATGAATATATGCTCCGTCAGCTTGTCAATGAAGAAAACGGAAAATACAGATTGCTAGATGAAAATCTGCTGATATCAAAACTCGGCGTAGCTTTCTATAAGGAAAATAACACAGATATTCCGGAAAGGCTCAGATCTGTGCTGAACGATATGATGAAAGACGGAACAATTGCCAAAATTGCCGAAAAATACGGATTAGACGCCGATGCGGCATTCGGAGGAATAGCGATTGAATAATAAGAATAAAAAACTGCTTTTTCCTAAATACATTTTTGGAATGGTCATAGTCGGTATTGTACTGGTCGGCTGTGTTTTCGCAATATTTTCGTACAATAATACGGAAAATGCCAAAAACGTTACAGCCGAAACGATAGGGTATATTAAAAATCAATGCATACGGTATGATGAGATAACATCGTCCGACCTTGCCAAGAGTCTGTTCCGCATTATCGATAAGACAAAGGAAATAAGCCGTGATCTGTACGAATTCAATGATTATTCGGATGATACGATGAAGCGCTTTATCGCTAACCACAATCTTACCGGAATTATGGTACTTGACGAAAATGGCGGGATTGATAACGAAATTTACAGCGATGACACGGGATATAACGAATGGAAAAGTTTTATTCAGCGGGACAATATACTCAGTATTGTCGACGAACCGATCAAGATATATGCGGACAGAATGCACGCTTCTCCGTCCGGTACGGAAAGCGACAAGGATTATTATTACGATTTTGCGGCAGTTGCACGCACAGATAAAAAGGGTATAGTATTTACATATCTAAGACAGACAAAGGCTGTAATAGACAACGGTCAGCCGACGCTTGATTTGTTGCTGTCAGGGTTTAAGCTTACGATGAACGGAACCATTATCATTACTGACAAAAGCAGCGTAATAGCGTCTAATAATGAAAAGTACAGCGGGAAAGCAGTTACAGACTGCGAGATCCTGAACAGCTATGCGTCAAAAGGCGATAAAGCAAGTGATTTTTTACATTTAACAGACAGCGAGGGTTCCTACTATGGCGGAATGGATAAGTGCAAGAGCTATTACATATACGTCTATTATCCGGCAGGCGACGTCTATATCAGCCGTTGGACGGTAACTTCGTTTGCAATTACGATTTATATAATAATCTGCTCTGCGGCAATTCTGCTTTACAGGACAATACAGGAAAAGCATATTCGTGAAACCCGTATTGCAGAAGAAAAATACAATGAAAAACTGCTTCAGTCGGCTGAAGAAGCAAAACGTGCGAATGCTGCCAAAAGTGATTTTCTGCGGCGTATGAGCCATGATATAAGAACGCCGATAAACGGAATACGCGGTATGATAGAGATAGCGGAGAAAAATGCCGATAACCCGGAAAAGCAGAGAGAATGCCGCCGGAAGACGTGGGTAGCGTCAGGATATCTGCTTGATCTTGTCAACGATATTCTTGATATGAATAAGCTCGAATCGGGCGAAATAGTACTTGAATATGAGCCGTTTGATATATACGACATATTTGATGATATAGTAACGCTCAATGAGCAGAACGCTTATAAGCATAACATCTCACTGACTGTCGAAAAGTGTGAGAATATACATAACAGGCTGATAGGCAGTCCGCTTCACGTCAAGAGGGTGCTGATGAATATAATCAGTAATGCGGTCAAATACGGAAGAGAGAACGGATATGTAAAAGTGTCCTGCAAAGAACTTTCGGTTACAGATAACGGAAAAACCGCGATACTGAGCATAATATGTGAAGATAACGGCATAGGCATCGGAGAAGAGTTCCGGAAGGTTATGTTTGAGCCGTTCCGCCAGGAAAACGAAAGTGCCAGAACATCATATCAGGGTACCGGTCTTGGTCTTGCCATAGCTAAAAGACTTACAGACAAGATGGGCGGTACTATCGAGTGTGAAAGCAAGAAAAATGTCGGCACAACATTTACGGTAAATCTCCCTCTGGATATAGACACGACAAAGCAAGCTGAAACAAAACAGAAAACCGTAGTCGAAAACCGTTCGCTTGATGGTGTGAATATTCTGCTTGCAGAGGATAACGAGCTGAATATGGAAATCACCGAGTTTATGCTTAAAAATGAGGGTGCAACGGTGATAAAGGCGTGGAACGGAAAAGAAGCCGTTGAAATGTTTGAAGGTTCTGAGCCTTATTCGGTTGATGTGATCCTGATGGATATTATGATGCCGGTTATGGACGGACTTGAAGCGGCAAAAACAATACGCACACTCAGCCGTCCGGACGCAATATCTGTTCCGATGATCGCACTGACTGCAAATGCTTTTACCGATGATAAGATAAAGACCCAGCAGGCAGGTATGAACGAGCATCTTGCAAAACCTGTAGAATCGAAAAAGCTTAAAGCCGCAGTGTTCGGTTATATCGGTAGAAAAAATCTCACTATGAGGGAATGCTATGAACTGCTCGGAGAAGATTATGACAGTGTAATACAGCGCCTTGAGTGCGATGAAGAAACTGTTGAACCTGCAATATGCGAGTTCCTGTACGATGAGCATTTTGCGGCGTTTGTCGGCGCGATGAATGAGCATTCGGTTGAAAAGGCGTTCAGAGCGGCTCATACTATGAAGGGAATAGCGGCAAATCTCGGCTTTGAAAAGTTACGTTCTGTATTTGATGAAATTACCGAAGATTTACGCAGAAGCGACTATGACAGCGCTCAGAAACTTCTTATTGCCGCAGGAAAGGAATATATAAGAGTAATTTCCGTTCTTAAAAGATATAAAGGATAAAACGGTCAGCACAAATTGAGCCCGTCTGTTATACAGACGGGCTCATACTGTTGATAAAAGCTACAGCTATCTGCGATATTTCACAGCCGTATTTTTTCGGCAAGCTTAGCGACGCACTTTACAGTCCTGTTTCGCCGAAGCTCATACAGCCAAGGCGGACCCTTGATACCCTGATGTCGGTGTTTTCTGAAAATGCGTATTCTATAAGAAAACTCCTTATTTTGTATGTCTGTTTATATACTTGCTGTGAAGCTTTGAATACATTATCTTCTGACCCGTGTAAAGTCCGTAGTAACCTGACAAGATATAGCTTACCGAGCAGGCGGCGGCAAAGAAGATAATTCCCTCTCCGCCGAACAGCTCAATGCTGAGAAGAAGAGAAGTTACCGGGCAGTTTACCACTCCGCAGAACAGTGAAACAAGTCCCAGTGCTGCGGTGAACTGCGGCGGCAGTCCGAACAGCGTTCCGAACAGATTACCGAACGTTGCTCCGATAAAGAATGACGGAACTATCTCGCCGCCCTTGTAACCGCCGGCTATAGTGATGACGGTAAATACAAGCTTCAGTGCGAACGCTTCGGGGCGTGTAGTGCCTGTCATAGCGTCCATTATTATGTTCATTCCCGCACCGTTATAATCCGTGCCGAATATCAGCGTCAGTATCACGATAACACAGCCACAGGCAAAAATTCTGATATAGCTGTTCTTTATTTTCAATGACAACAGCTTTGAAAGTTTGTGCAGTGAAAAGCAGAATATGACGCTTAGCAGAGCCGTACCTACGCCCAATATCATGGCAAAAGCTACATTAATGATGTTGACCTCAGGTACCGGGATTTTATAAACAACCGGTACAATTCCGAACAGCCGTGATATGCCCAGTGCCACAACAGCAGAGAAAAAGCACGGAACAATAGCGGAGTAGTAGAATACTCCGACGCTGATTACCTCCATTGCAAAGAAAGTTGCGGTGACAGGTGTTCCGAAAAGAGCGGAGAACAGTCCGCTCATGCCGCACATAACAAGAAGATTTCCGTTGCGCTCGTCCATCTTAAGAAGCCTTGCAATTTCTGCCGAAAGTCCGCCGCCTATCTGTAGTGCCGCACCCTCACGTCCTGCCGAACCGCCGAACAGATGGGTGATAAACGCCGAGATAAAAATGAGCGGTGCCATTCTGACGGGGATTTTACCTTCGGTTCTTATCGATGTGATTATTATATTAGTACCGGGATCGTTTTTCAGTCCGCAGATACTATAAAGGAATACGATAGCAAGTCCGGCTATCGGCAGAAAGTACACCATAAATGAATGCCCTGTGCGGAACTCTGTTGCAAATTCCATACACAGATGGAACAGCGAGCCGATAACACCGCAGCAAAGTCCGGTTATCCCCGAAAGAACAAGCCACTTGAAAAAAGTTTTCAGCGTTATGTATAGTCGTTCGCTGCGTATACGCAGATGATTCAAAAATTTATTCATTATAACCCCTGTCCCTCTCTGACCGAAACCTCGGCAGAGGATAATGTATGTGCGTTTCCTGTGTTATCTTTTACTATAAGCCGTGCGTTTGTGTCTATATCAATAGCGGTAGCATAGTATTCCTCATTTGATGATATAACCTTTATCCGCTTTCCGAGTACCACCGAATAACGCTTGTATTCATCTATCAGCTTTTCTATCGAGGTATGGCTGTAGATGTCAAAGAAGTTGTTCAGGATTTCTGCCGACAAGGAGCATTTAAGCTCGTTTCCCGCAACCTCGTCAGAATAAAGACTGGAGGCAATGTCGGAAATCTCGGACGGAAAACCGCCCTTTGGACGGCTGATATTGATACCAAGTCCCATTACTGCGTATTGCAGGCTTCCGCTTTCAAAATCCGTTACCGCTTCTGTAAGAATACCGCAGACCTTTTTCCCGTCAAGCATTATATCATTGACCCACTTTATACCTGCGTCTATTCCGCATATTTTTTTGATTGCTCTCACGACCGATACAGCCGCACCTGCGGTTATGAAAAAAGCCTTATCGGCTTTGAATTCGGGGCGGAGAAGTATCGACATATAGATACCGCTGTCGGCGGGAGAGTAGAAGCTCTTACCGTGTCTGCCCCTGCCCTTTGTCTGCTCGTTTGCGATAAGTACTGTCTTATCGGGAGCGCCGTTTTCGGCAGAAGAACGGAGAAGCGTGTTTGTTGAGGTTACTTTGTCTTTTATTGTTATGTCGGCGTCGGCGGCTGATTTTTTCAGAAGCTGTCTTATCCTGAGTGTGCCGTAACGGGTGAAATCATCGGTTTCTCCGCCTGACAGCAGATAGCCCTTGTTTGGCACGGCGTCAATTATAAATCCGTCTGCCCTTAAAGTGTTTATAGCTTTCCAGACGGCATTACGGCTGACGTAAAGCTGTTTTGATATATCCTCGCCCGAAATATAGTCGCCTTTACTGCTCATAAGTATCAGCAGAACCTGTTCTTTTAATTTCATATTGAGAATTACCTTTCACTGTCAACCAAAAGCAATATACGGTTGACAATACGGATATTTAAAACCGCAGAACGTGTCTGCGGTTATGATGTTAAAAACGGATTACAGCTTTTCTAGCATATCTGTCGTTTCATCAAGCCAGTCGCCCTCGTAAAGCTCGATAAGACCTTTATCGCAAGCCGCCGCTAATTTCGGGTTGATCGGCATTCTTGCAATATTCTTTATATCATACTTTGCGGCTACTTCTTCAATGTGGCTTTCGCCGAAAATGCTGTGGCGTGACTTGCAGTCGGGGCATTCGTAGTATGACATATTTTCTACAATGCCGAGTACCGGTACGTTCATCATTTCAGCCATTTTAACAGCTTTGCCGACGATCATCGAAACAAGCTCCTGAGGAGATGTTACAACGATAATTCCGTCGATGGGAAGTGACTGGAACACCGTCAGCGGAACGTCGCCTGTTCCGGGCGGCATGTCAACAAACATATAGTCAACATCATTCCATATTACATCAGTCCAGAACTGCTTTACCGTATTAGCAATGACAGGACCTCTCCACACAACAGGGTCTGTTTCATCGGGTAAAAGCAGGTTTACTGACATTACCTCAATGCCGGTCTTTGTCATAACGGGGTAGATGCCGTTGTTGTCGCCGGTAGCTTTTCCGTGAAGACCGAATGCCTTCGGGATAGACGGACCTGTTATATCTGCGTCGAGTACGGCAGTCCTGAAGCCTTTTCTCTGCATGGTTACAGCCATCAGTGATGTAACCATTGACTTGCCAACGCCGCCCTTACCGCTTACTATGCCTATTACCTTCTTTATATGCGACAGCTCATGAGGCTTTTCAAGAAAGCTCTGAGGTGTCGTTCTTTCACCGCAGTTCTGTGAACATGAACTGCAATCGTGAGTACATTCGCTCATAAAATCGTTTCCTTTCAATCGGCTATGCCGTTTATGTTGTAAGTATACCACTATTATGCCGAAAAATCAAGGCAGGATGCTAAAAAAAGACTTAATTTGTCCGATTTTGAGATACAAAAATAAGGGACTGTAGCATAATTCCTTAACTTACCAAAATCACATTAAAATTACAATGCAGTATATTATAAAAATGTTATAACATATATATAGTGCTAGCATCGCTGAAAACAGCTACCGTGCTGACAAGGTGATAATAATTTCGTGAGTGTATCTGTGCAACTGAACTATCACCGACTATCCAAAAAGAACGCTACTATCCTGAGATATCTGTACTAAAATGGGACAAAGTGAGCGTCAGCGACCCGCTTATACAAACTTTTAAAACACAGTCGTTTGTGTGTCTTATCGCCAACACCCTAGCGGGGTGGGGGTGTGGGTAAGGAAAGAGGGAGCCACGAGGGAGAGAACCTAAGGGACAGGGAGAGGGGCTGCCAAGTCCCTTGTCCTGTTCCCTTTGGTTCTTTCTCGCGTGAATAGTAGCAACGTTAACGCACAGAATAGCGAACCCGAGAAGTGCTGTACGACAAACAGCGCTATCGGTAGCTTGCTATCAATGTTGATCGCTAAAACGGTATAATAGAAGTGAACTATATAAAAAAGTGAGCCGTGCGCACTATTTTTGCGCTTCGACTCACTTTTTCTTTTCCGAGTTGTGTCACAATCTCTTACTATAAACTTTAATTATTCGTGGTCGTGGTGGCAACCGCAGTCGCATTCCTCGTCCTCTAAGCAGCTGAGGTCAAACTCAAGAGTTTCACCGCAGTTAGGGCAGGGAATTTCGCCTGACTGGATAACGTCAAAGTCAACCGTGATGGTGTTACCACAGCTGGGACAGGTCACTTCGTACATATCATCATCGAAGTCATCATCACAGCAGTCGTCGCAATCACAGTCATCGTAATCGTCCTCTTCTTCGCCGTAAACAACATCTTCGAGGCAGTCAACGCTTTCTTCCATATCTGTCATAACGTCAGCTACATCGTTCAGTTCTTCGTCTATATCGCCGAGTGTCAGCGCAATATCGTCAAGTACGTCAACGATAGCGGCGAGCACTTTGCCTTCCTTTGTTGAATCATCTACACCGAGACCTTCTGCAAGTCCCTTGATGTATGATACCTTTTCTGCAACTGTCATAGTAAAAATCCTCCTTTTACTTTCGGTAGTTACATATAGTAATCACGTTCTGCGATTACTTGTTTGTAACACGCTCCATATATTCGCCTGTTCTTGTATCGATACGAATGATATCGCCGATCTCAACGAACAGAGGAACACGGATCTCTGCGCCTGTTTCAAGAGTAGCGGGCTTAGTTACGTTAGTAGCTGTATCGCCTCTGAAACCGGGGTCTGTATCTGTAATTTCAAGCTCTACAAAGTTGGGGGGCTCTACGCCGAATACCTTACCCTTGTAAGAGAGAATTTTACATACCATATTTTCCTTAACAAACTTGAAGTTGTCTGAAAGCTCTGCCTTGTTTATCGGTACATCTTCGTAAGTTTCGGAATCCATGAAGTGATAAAGGTCACCGTCGTTATAGGTGTACTCCATATCCTTTCTCTCAACGTATGCTGTGGGGAACTTAGCTGTGGGGTTGTAGGACTTTTCAACTACTGAACCCGTAATTACGTTTCTGATCTTGGTTCTTACGAAAGCGGCACCTTTACCGGGCTTTACGTGCTGGAACTCAATGATCTGCATTACGTTGCCGTCCTCTTCAAAGGTCATGCCGTTTCTGAAATCGCCTGCTGTGATCATATTTTAAAATACCTCCGTATATTTTATCGGGTTTATGCGGAAAATACCGCCGCTGAAAGCCGTTTTAGTTTTTTAATCTCTCAGCCCCATATTCTATCTATTATATTTTACATTATTCCGACCGTAATTGCAATACCTTTTTGAAAATTTTTATAAATTAGTGCTGTGTATTCTGTTTTCTTTATTACTTTGACAGTTTTGAAGTATGACAGTTCGTCGGAAGAAAGTGTAAATTAAGCAAATTAAGCAATTATTTTGCCTAAATTTCCGTGTAACGATGTTACAATAGGTCAATATGTGGAAAATGCGTGGTGATGTTTGTGCATTATCAACAAAAAAGCGAAGCTGCTTTGTTGAGTTTGCCTATTGATTATAAAAACGATTTCATTTATAATGATGATAGCAAATTTTTTATTTGTGTAAATCCAAAAAACTCTAAATGGAGGACATTACAATGAAGTTAAGAAAGATCATGGCCGGTATCATCGCTACATCAGTAGCAGGTACAATGGCTGTTGCAGCATCAGCACAGTATGATGCATTCGTTATGTACGCATCAGGCAACTGGTATCCCTCAATAATGGATGCAAGCGGTCATACTGAGGACCCTTCTTCGGGCACAGTTACAGAGTGGACACCCGGCACACAGGAAATCACAAAGGACGGTACATATACTGTTTCGATTTCCGACATTAAGTGTTCCGGTATTGATGAAGAAACAGGCGATGAAACAATGCTTAAAGTAGACGCTTCAGGTGCTATGGTTTTCAATGTTGATATTGCTGATCTCGCTAAGGATTTAGGCGTAGGCGTTGACGCTGAAGGCTATGATGCTCTCAAGACCGGCGCTGAGAAGATGGAATTCGCTAAGTCAAAGGGTGTTAACGTAACAGACGTTAAGATCACACAGGTTAAGGACGGCGAAACAACAGAGATCGCTGTTGATTCCAGCAAGGTTCTCTTCGGTGATATCGAAGGTAAGGGCAAGTTCCGTATCGAGCTTTATAACGAATACGGTGATACAAAGGCAGATCCCCCTCTCAAGACATCTGACATTTTCTTCAATGAAGGCCTCAGCGTTACATTCACAATCTCCGGTATCGACGCTATCCTCGGCGGTAACACAACTCCTGATGAAACAGACGCTCCCGCTACAGATGCTCCCGCTACAGACGCTCCTACAACAGGCGATTCTTCAAAGCCCAACTCAAACACAGGTGTTGAAGGCGTAGCAGCTGTTGCAGGCGTTGCTATCGTAGCTGCAGGTGCAGTTATCGTTGCTAAGAAGAGAAAGTAATTTCTGTTCACGGTAAAGTACATTAAAATGTAACATAAGCCCACGCATTTCGGTGCGTGGGCTTTTTGTATATCGTATACCGTAATCCGATATAGAAAAACCGCCCTGTGTAAATTGCACAGGGCGGTTTGTACATATTATTACTTATTATCCTTACCGAAACGTGTTGATAAAGCACTGAGAGGAAACGGCGGATTAGCAAGCGGTTTGCAGGCAAGCGACAATAGCAGATATTCGTTATCGTCTGCGGCAATCCTGTTTATTTTAAGCTCGCCGCATTTCTTACAGCGGTGTATCAGCGCCCATTCACCGTCGGGACGTACATAAATGCTGATAGGCTCCATTATCCCTCCGCAATCGGCTGAGCGGTCGCCGGGTATGTTGTCAAGATGTATGCTTGATAAGCAGTGGGGGCAGTGATTACGGTTGTTTGTTCCGCAATCCCTGACCGTAATGAATTTTCCGCAGGCTTTGCAGTTAAAGCCCTCGTCCTGCGTTCCGTCATCGGTCACTACAGTGTGATATTCGGTTTCTTTGTGTATATTCTTTACGGGTTCGTCTGTGCGTCTGCGTCTGTTCATATTTCCGTCCTTTTCAGATTATTAAAAACGGCAGGTGTATTTCAACCTGCCGCAGTTAAATTAAATTATACGGGCATTACCTTGTTAGCTTTATCAGCGTGTTCAGCGTCAATGCCAAGCTGTTTGTCCTTACGCTTTTCAAAGAACTTTTCAGCTACCTGACCGAACATAGCGTAGCTTAATACGTCCTCGTCCTGCTGTGACCACTTAGCACATTCAGCCTTCAGCTTTTCAAGCTCAGGTTCGATAAGGTCTGCGGGACGGCAGTCGATAGGCTGTTCGTCACCGAGAATCTTCTTTCTGAACTCAGGATCGATAGGAGCGGGTGTCTTACCGTAGCTGCCCTTTACAAGACCCTTGAATTCCTTTGTTACTGTCTTATAACGCTCACCGAGAATTACATTGAATACAGCCTGTGTACCAACGATCTGTGATGTAGGTGTAACAAGAGGAGGGAAGCCTGCGTCGGCTCTTACACGGGGAACTTCCTTAAGAACATCCTCGAACTTGTCAGACTTGCCTGCCTGCTTAAGCTGAGAAAGGAGGTTTGAAAGCATACCGCCGGGAACCTGATATATAAGAGCGTTAGCGTCAACTGCAAGCAGCTTGGGATCGAGCAGACCGCTGTCGATGTACTTCTTGCGGAGCGTCATAAAGTATTCTCTTATCTCTGTGAGGAGCTTTAAGTCAAGTCCTGTATCGTACTCTGTACCCTGTAATGCGGCAACCATTGACTCTGTGGGAGCGTGCGATGTGCCGAGCGCTAAGGGTGACATTGCTGTGTCGATAACGTCAACGCCCGATTCGATACCCTTTAACAGACACATTGAAGCAAGTCCCGATGTGTAGTGTGTGTGAAGCTGGATCGGGATATTTACAGCACCCTTGAGTGCCTTTACAAGTCTTTCTGTTTCATAAGGAGTAAGCAGAGCAGCCATATCCTTGATGCAGATAGAATCTGCACCTGCTTCTTCTATTCTCTTTGCATAGTCGATGTAGTACTGTTCTGTGAATACTTCACCGAGTGTGTAAGAGATAGCTATCTGAGCGTGTGCGCCCTCTTTCTTGGCAGCCTTAACGGCTGTTTCGAGGTTTCTTATATCGTTGAGCGCATCGAAAATTCTGATTATATCAATACCGTTTGCTACAGACTTCTGAACAAAGTATTCGAGTACATCGTCAGCATAGTGACGGTAACCGAGCATATTCTGTCCTCTGAAGAGCATCTGTAACTTTGTGTGAGGCATTTCACGTCTTAATATACGCAGTCTGTCCCAGGGGTCTTCATTCAAGAAACGTAAGCATGCGTCAAATGTAGCACCGCCCCAGCATTCAACCGAATGATAGCCCACCTTGTCCATTGTGGAAAGGATAGGGAGCATTTCTTCAGTAGTCATTCTGGTTGCGATAAGCGACTGATGAGCGTCACGCAGTACGGTTTCGGTAATTCCTACTTTTGCCATAACCTTTATTATTCCTTTCAATCAAGAGTTACGCATTGATTGTTGCAATCAGTGTGCCTGTTTCAACAGACTGACCCTTTGTAACATTGATGCTTGCAATTGTACCGTCACAGCTTGCTACAACGTCGTTTTCCATCTTCATAGCTTCGAGAACTGCGATTACTGTACCGTTTGTAACCTTAGCGCCTACTGCGAGCTTAACGTCTACGATAGTACCGGGCATGGGAGCGTTTATTTTAACGCCGCCCTGTGCGCCTGCGGGAGCAGCGGGAGCTGCAGCCTTCTTGGGAGCGGGAGCTGCTGCGGGTGCGGCAACGGTTGCTGCACTGCCGTCTGTTTCTTCAACGGTTACATCATAAGCGGTACCGTTTACTGTGATATTGTATCTTTTCATAACAAAAATCCTTTCTTATGTCGATTAATATACGAAGTTAACGTGCTTTTTAGCAGGAGTAGCAACTCTCTTTGAAGAAGCCGCTTCAATTGCAGAAGTCAGTGCGGACTTTGTATCCTCGGCTGTGATAACTCTGTCAACATAGCCGTTAGCCGCAGCTGTGAATGCGTCAGCCTCATTTTCTGCATATTCCTGAGCCTGCTTTGCATTGTCTTCCGAAACACCGTTTAAGAATACAACTGCCGCTTCGGGAGTTGTGGGAGCAATAACAGCGTCTTCCCATGCAAATGTGAAGTCGCTTCCTGCCGCTGTGCTTGCGAGTGCAATATAAGCACTGCCGTAAGCCTTGCCTGTTACAACTGCAATCTTTGCCGTTGTAGCTGAAGCATAAGCCTGTGCGAGCTTTGCACTGTCACGGATGCTTCCTGCAAGTTCAGCCGCACTTGACTTTTCAAAGCCTTCGCTGTCAACGAATGTAACAACGGGGATTGAATAAGCATCGCAAAGAGTAACGAAACGTGCGATCTTTGCGCTGTCGTCGGCTGTCAGCTTTGTACCGTTGTTTGTACCAACAAAGCCTGCTGTTCTCCAGTTGAGGCTTCCTATTGCGGTAACCGCAGATGTACCGAACTGCTTGTAAAGCTCAATAACGCTTTCCTTGTCGGCTACCGAGCTGATAAGCTCGATGCCCTTGAGATCTGCCGATACAGCCGCATCGTTTTCCATATAATAATCGTTTCCTGCTGTTTCAAGATTGTTCGCAGGGAGAACGGATAATAACTGCTTAGCCTTAGCTATAGCTTCTTCGCTGTCCTTTGCAAGAATAGCCGCTACACCTGACTTTGCGGCATTCTCGGCTGTACCTGCACCTGCCGTCTTATCATCGGCTGTAAAAGGTGCTGTCATGAACAGCTCTGATTTTTCTGTCATAATGACCACATCAGCCATACAAGCTATCATAGCGGCTGTGCCTGCGCAAAGACCGTCTACTACAGCTATCTGGGGAACAGCACCCGAAAGTGCCGCACTCATCTTGGCTATCTCGCCGTATGCACCGAGTGTCTTCATACCTTCCTTGATATCTCCGCCCTTTGAGTCAAAGATACCGATAACAGGAGCGCCGTTTTTAAGTGCCAGCTCGTAAACCTTCTTGATTTTGAGAGCTGCCGCAGTGTTTACCGCACCTGCGTTAACGCTTGTGTCCTGAGCGTACGCATATACGACTGCTCCGTCAACATAGCCGTAACCGCTTACAACGCCTGTCTTTTCACCGTTTGCTCCGACAAATTTGCCAAGCTCGACAAAGCTGTCCTCGTCAAACAGAGAGATGAGCTTGTTTGCAGCTTCGCTAGCGGCTGTCTGCTCCATTTCAGCAATTGTTTTCTTCATTGCCAGAATTCCTCCGTTCTCGCTTTTCTGTGAAGCGGTAAGCTGCTGAAAATAAGAGCCGACCGCTGTTTATAATTATGCCTTTGGGCACATCATATTCAAGTATAATTATAGCGCATTTTGGCTTTAATAACAAGCGAAATTCGCTATTTTTTGCAACTTTTATGAGATGTGAAAAAATTATCAATGTCTGAGATGTGATTATCGTTGTTTTGCACAAAACCACGTTTTAAAAGTTCATTCCATACCGTTTCCGACTGCATATTTACGGTACACTTATTTATATAGTGATTGAGTGCGTAGTTCATAGCCGTTCTCATAAGTCCGTCAACAAGCATTATGTACGGTGTTTCAAGCGTTTCGACAAACAGCGTTTCGCCGTCTGTGGTGCAGGTAATAGTTCCTGCCGGGGCACCGTCATCCTTTGCCTCAAATACCAGCTTGTCGGTAATCATGTTGTTTTTGAGTATCGTAATCATTTTTTACCCGTTCTCTTGGTCGATTTGTCGCTTGAAACCAGTGCTTTCAGTCCCTTTAACTCTTCTGCGGTAAGGTCTGCCCACTCGCCGGGCTTCAGCATACCGAGCTTTACGTTTCCGACAGCGTTTCTTTTAAGACGCACTATCTGTAATTTTACAGCCTCGCACATCTTTCTTATCTGTCTGTTCTTGCCCTCGGCGATCGTGAATTCAAGAACGGTCCTGTTTTCTTCTTCGGTAAGTACCGCAACGGTGCAGGGAAGTGTAACGCCCGTGTCGATCTTTACACCCGAAGCAAGCGTTGTCAGCTTGTCATCTGTTACCTCGCCTCTTACGGTAACACGGTAGCGTTTCTTTATATGACGGGACGGGTGCATAATAGCGTTTGCAAGTGCGCCGTCGTTTGTGAGTATCAGCAGTCCCTCTGAATCCTTGTCTAGTCTGCCGACAGGGTAAACACGCTCGTCAATATCGTCGAGAAGGTCTGTAACTATCTTTCTGCCGTGAGTATCTGCCATTGTGGTCACATAGCCTCTCGGCTTATACAGCTTTATGTATCTGAGCTGTGTATCGTTCGTGGCTATCTTTTCGCCGTTTACTGTAATAATATCGCTCTTGGGATCTGCCTTGTCGCCTATGGAAACAGGTCTGCCGTTTACCTTTACACAGCCCTGTTCGATATATTCCTCGGCTTTTCTGCGTGAGCAGTAGCCGCTGTCTGCTATTATCTTCTGTAATCTCACTTTTTCCATTGTTCCTATAGTCCTTTCATATTCCGATTCATGCACAGTCAGCGTGTAAGCAGTCCTGCAATGAATTTATATATCACGGTAAAAATATCTGTTTTCTGTTCAGTTTGTACACGGCTTTCAGTCGCTCTGAGCTCAGCCGTTGCAATAGCCTTTCCGTTCAGCTCATAGCATATTTCACCGACTTTATCGCCTGCGGATAATCCTGCATAGATAAATCCGGGCAGATAAATCTTGACCGTTATTTTTTCTTTCTGCTCATCGCAAAGCGGCAGTTTCACGCTGTCGCACTTTACGCCGACTGTTTCCTTATCCGATCCGATCACAGGCAGTACAAGCCGTGAAGAATCATAAGTAAAATCGCACATCTTTACCTTTTCAAAGCCGTAATCCAGCATTTTTGCGTGGTCGCTCCAGTCGTTAGGGGCATTCAGCGTTACCGCTATAAGCCTTACACCGTCACGCTCGGCACAGCTTACAAGAGTTCTTCTCGCACTGTCGGTAAAGCCTGTTTTTACACCGATACAGCCGTCATAGCTTGCGAGCAGTTTGTTGGAATTTACAAGCCACCGCTCGTTTACCGGGTTTCCGAATGCCACCTTTGCTTTCGACAAGGCACAGATATCGGCGAAATCCTTATTGTTCATTGCCTCCCGTGTAAGCAAGGCAAGATCGTAGGCACAGGAATACTGACCGTCTGCGTCAAGCCCCGACGGGGTGACGAAGTTCGTATCGTTCATACCGATTTCTTCGGATCTTTTATTCATCAGCACGGCAAAAGCCGATTTGCTTCCCGATATATTTACTGCCGCCGCATTTGCCGCATCGTTTCCCGAAGGCAAAAGCATACCGTAGCATAAAGCTCTGCGTGTTACAATATCGCCTTCACGAAGTCCCATTGAGGTCCCTTCGACCTTTATGGCGGTCGGATCTACCTCGAATTCCTTGTCGGGTTCTCCTGCCTCAAGGGTCAGCAAGGCAGTCATTATCTTGGTCGTGCTTGCTATCTGTCTGTGTTCTTTTTCGTTTTTTGAAAAAAGCACAGTTCCCGTATCCGCCTCAATAAGAATAGCGCTGACAGCCGATACTCCGATTCCGCTTTTATCGGTATTTTCAAGATAACACAGCTTTTCTGCGCTCTCGGCATAAACTGTCACAGTCGCAGTAACGGTAAAAATCACGGCAGCTGCGACAGATAGAATCTTTCTTTGCATAACGTTGTCCTTTCCGCATAGTTTTTGTACATCTTATGCGAAAAGGACAGATGTTATTGCTTATTCTTCTGTTTTTTCTTCAGATTCTTCTTCGTCATCCTTAGAGAAGATAGCCTTGATTTTGGAAATAAGGTCGGGTACGCCGCTGATTATACCGTCGATAGCGCTGTTGCCGGTTGCACCGAGTTCAAGCATTTTAACGTCGCCGTCACGCTGTACTACGATAAAAGCCTGCGGGTTTATCGTGATGCCTGCGCCGCTTCCGCCTGCAAATACTTCCTTGGGAGCTTTTGTGGGCAGGTCTGAGCCGCCTGCGACAAAGCCGAAGCTGACTTTCGAAACGGGAATGATTATTGTTCCGTCGGGAGAGGTGATAGGGTCGCCTATTATAGTGTTAACGTCAACAAGCTCTCTTATCTTCTCCATAGAAGTTCCCATAAGTCCGTTGATTGGATGCTGTTCTGCCATTTTGATTTCCTTTCCGAAAGCTCACGCTTTCTCTGCACCCGGCTTTACTTTGTTCTCAGCCGATGCGGTTTTATTTACATTCTTTGAATTTATCTTCAAATATAATTTTGCTGTTCTGAATAAAAACCACAAGACACAGCCTATTGCCGTTCCGAGCCTGAGCTTTACTTTGCACGAAAGCTCATATTCGGTTTTGCCTGAATTGAAATCTGCTGAAATGTCTATCTTTTTAACGTCAAGCTTTAATGCTTCATACAGTACTGCTATTGCGGTATAAACAATCCAGTTTATCTTGCCGTAATTCATCGCCGCCTGCGCCGCATCCTCGCCGCTTGCCGTTATAAACAGATAAAAGTTGGTTACACGGATATGGCTGATAAGCCGTTTAACGGGTTTTGAAGCAGATGAGATGAGCTGTTTTACAAATTCAATCGTTTCGCCGATGTTGCCGCTCAGCCCGAGCTTTGACAAAAGACCGCCATCGTTGTTGTCTGCATTTTTTTCGATTTTACCCGTTTTTTTTGCAGAGCTGTTCTTGCCGGACTTGTCAGCGTCGTTTTTATTTGTTTTTTCAACAGATTTCGCGTCATCTGTTGAAACAGACTTTCTTTTATTGTCCGTATGTTGCTTTTGTTTTTTCTGCTTCTTTTTCTGTTTTTGATTTTTCTGTTTTTCGTCCTCCGGAGAAACGGAGAAAATCGTTATACCGGCGTATTTTATTTTTATCCTTGTTTCATCGTTAAGGTGCACGTTTACTGTTACCGACAGCATGAGAGCAAGTACGATGATGAGCAATATATCTATGAAAATAAGCCAGCCCATAAGCCCTCCGTTTTTGCCCGTATCCTGTCGGTAAAAGTATCCGCAGAGAAAAGCAATTTATTCCTCGTTTGCGCCGATATCATCAGTGGTATCGGCACCGTAATCGGTATCCTGCTGTAATGCGCCAAGCTCATTCAGGTTCAGCTGACCGTCCTCATCGGGAAGGCTCGGAAGCTGTGCCAGACTTTCAAGTTTGAAGCAACGCAGAAAGTTGTCCGTTGTCTTGTATGTAATAGGTCTGCCGGGCAGTTCAAGTCTGCCTGCCTCATACAGCAGTTCACGTTCTACCAGCGTGTTTATAACACCGGAGCTGTCAGTGCCTCTGACCTGCTCGACAAACGCTTTAGTGACGGGCTGATTATAAGCTACTACAGCCAGTACCTCAAGCGCCGCAGGGGAAAGCCTTGCCTGACGCTTGTTTTCCATTGCACGCTTTATATAAGGTGCATATTCTTCTCTTGTCGCAAGCTGATAAGAATTTTCAAGCCGCAGTACTTTTATCGCACTTCCGGACACATTGTATCTTCTTTCAAGCTGGTCGATAAGCTTTGATACCGTTTCCGGTTCGATGCCGCTTGCTTCGCTCAGCCGGTCAAGCGAGATCGGTTCGCCCGATGCGAACAGCAGAGCTTCTATTATGCAGATTGATTCGTTGTAATTCAATTTTCTGCCGCCTCGCTTTCATCCGGTTCTCCGAAAGAGAATTCTTCTTCTATTTTATCCTTAGGCACAAAGTGAAGATATTTGTTGTCATCGGTAAACTTTATACGGCTGTTCTTAGAAAGCTCTAAAAGCGCCAGAAAAACAGCCACGCAGTCCGATCTGGACTGACCCTTATATAACGAATTTACTTCAACCTTATGACCGTCATTTATACGCTTCAATACATACACTATCTTTGTGAATACGCTGACAAAGCTCTTTGCGATGGCAGGCTTTACATGAGGCACGGCTTTTCGTACCGCATCCTTGTAGTTTAAGTTCGACATTGCCAGAAAAAGCTCGTCCGGATCGTGTATGCCGAGATATGCCTTGTTTTCTTCTATCTGTAACGGCGGACGCACGAACACATCATCGCCTACCCAGCTTTGCTGTAGTTGCAATGCTATCTGCTTGCACATAGCGTATTCTATCAGTACGCCCTGAAGTTCTTTCTTCATTTCTTCCGCTTCGTGCTTTGGCAGAAGTGCGGCTGACTTTATGTAGATAAGCCTTGCCGCCATTTCGAGAAATTCGCCCGCTATTTCTATATCGGCTTCTTTCATGCGATCGAGATACAGCAGAAATTGCTCGAGCAGAAGAGAGATCTCTATATCGTAAATGTTCAGCTTATGCTTTGCGATAAGGCTCAGCATAAGATCGAGCGGTCCTTCATAGACCTCCAGCTTGAATTTCAGTTCCTGCATTTCTTATGCTCCGAGAGGTACGAGCGGAACAAAAGAGGTTGTAAAATCAAGAAAGCTCATAACCGCATTGTCAAGGAAGTTCAGCGGTGCATCAAGCACACCTGTCCAGCAGATAGCGAGTACGGCGATCATTATATACTGTTCGTACTGCATCAGCTTGAAATATGTTCTTTCCTTTAAGAATACGAGCATTATTCTTGAACCGTCCAAGGGCGGTATGGGGAGCAGGTTGAACACTGCAAGCGAAACGTTGATGCTTGCCGCCATATCAAAAGCGTAGTAAACATATGCTACAACATCGGGATTTGAAGCACCGAAGAAGAACCATACAAGCTTTCCGATAAGTACGAAAATGTATGAGAGTATAACATTGGATAAAGGTCCTGCCGCCGCAGTCAGTGCCATGAACGTTCTTGCGGAAACCTTTCTTGCTCTGACGGGGTTTACGGGTGCGGGCTTGCCCCAGCCTAGTCCGACAGTAAGCATACCTATAGTACCCCAGAGATCCCAGTGCCTTATCGGGTTCAGCGTGATTCTTCCCGAATAAAGTCCTGTATCATCGCCCAAAAGATATGCCGCAAAGCAGTGTGCGCATTCATGTATCGGTATGGCAATAAGCAGGATCACCGCATAAGCGAATACAGTGATGATAATGCTCCGCTGATCGCCAAGACTGTTCATTATATTAAGTAACATAGATTTTCCTTTCACATTTGAAAATTACCGCTATTAAGGCAGTATATTCATATTCTATTATACACTATTACCGCCGCATTTGCAACTGTTTTTTGCTTTATGTCTTATTTTCGGCTGTCATACGGCAGTTATGCGGTAAATTATTATAGGGGATAAAAATAAACCGCTCATTAAGAGCGGTCGGAATTATTTCTTATCTTTCTTTACATTGATTTCGGGAATAGCCACATTGTCGTAATTTACCGGCTCCTCGTCTGTTTCCTCGGTATCGCTTTGTTTTTGCTCTTTTGCGTATACCTCGGGAAAAGCGAGATTGTCATAAAGAACATCGTAGTTTTCCTCCGAATGTCCTGCTTTATCGTTAATTTTTTCCTTTTTCTTTTTCTGATTGTCTTTATCTTTGCCGAACATATAAATCCCTCCGAAAAGTAAACCATAGTAGGTTTACAGCATATTTATAAAGAACGTGATGGTGATACTGTTAAGAAAATCCGCAAACAGACTGCCTATAAGCGGAACAAGGAGATACGCCTTTACAGACGGCGCATACCTCTGACATATAGCCTGCATATTAGCCATTGCATTTGGTGTTGCACCCATACCGAAGCCGCACATACCGGCTGTCAGCACCGCCGAGTCATAATCTTTGCCCATAATTCTGTATACAACAAAATAGGAATACAGGAACATCAGCAGTACCTGTCCGCCGAGCATGATTATCAGCGGTAATGCAAGGTCGGCAAGCTGCCAGAGCTTCAGTGTTATCATTGCTATTCCGAGAAATAATGACAGGCATATACCGCCGAGGTCGTTTATTTCGCCCGTGTGAATGGTAATTTTGCCAGTGTATTCGCCGATATTACTCATAAAAGCGGCAACGATCATCGCACCGATGTATATCGGGAATGTCATTCCCGTCATAGTCAGCAGGTAGGAGATTACCGTGCCTGCACCGACAGCGAGTACAAGCTGATATACGGCGGGAGCGTACATAGAGAAGTGACGCTCGTGCTTCTTGCCCTCTTCGACAAGCAGGCTGTCATCTTCGGGTACAACCGTCTTTAATAGATCGTGCTTTACTATAAGCCGTCTGCCGATAGGTCCGCCGATAAGACTTCCTGCGACAAGTCCGAATGTAGCCGCCGCAGTACATAGGGTGGTAGCTCCCGATACTCCGAGATCCTCAAGAACAGGACCGAACGCACCTGCCGTACCGTGACCGCCGACCATTGGTATAGAACCGGTACACATACCTATAAGCGGATCGAGTCCGAGCAGATTTGAAAGTCCGAGTGCGGTGAAGTTCTGTCCGATTATCAGCAGTATGACCAGAATCAGAAATACTATCATTGACTTTCCGCCGCTTTTGAGGACTTTAAGGTTTGCCTGGAAGCCTACAGATGTGAAGAACAGTACCATGCAGACTTCTTTCAGCGTATCGTCAAAGCTGACGTCTGCAAGACCCGTGCCGTGCAGGATGCAGGTGAGTATCGCAAACAGCAGACCGCCTATAACGGGAGCAGGGATACAGAATTTTTCAAGGAAATGTATCTTTTTGCGCAGAAATGCGCCAAGCATCAGGACAAGCACAGCTATTGCTACTGTCTGATACATATCAAGTGCTATGCTCATCTTGTTACTCCGTTTCTACGTTTATTCCGTTTTCGCCGTAATACTCGGCGGCACCCGGATGAAACGGGATATTGATGCCGTTGACAGCTGATTTTCTGTCGGTTACGATATTTACGGGAAGTGCGTTTTGTATAGTTTCTGAGTTATCGAAAATCGCCTTTGTTATCGCTTTTACTGTGTCTTTGGAGCAAGAATTTCCTGCAAGCAGTACAGCGGTAACGCCTATTGTTTTAACATCTTCTGTCTGACCGTTGTAAGTGCCTGCCGGTATCGTGCAGGCAGAGTAGTAGCCGTAGGAACTTACAAGGTCGTCTATCTTGTCGCTGTCAAGCGAAACAAGACGAGTAGCGCCCTTGTCGCAGAGTGATTTTACAGTGGGATTAGGTGCGCCGATAGTGCAGAAAAATGCGTCTATAGTGCCGTTTTCAAGCTGACTTGCGGCATCCTTGTAATCAAGGTTTACCGTCTTTATCATATCCTCGGCAATGCCGTATGAAGTCAGTATCTGCCTTGCATTATGGGCAGTACCGGATTCTTCTTCGCCGATGCTTACAGTCTTTCCTTTAAGCTCCGAAACGCTTTTTATATTACTGTCACTGCGTACAGCAATCTGACAGCTTTCGGTGAACAGTCCTGCTACTGCGCCGAAATCACGGTATTCTTCGGTAAAGCCGTTTCTGCTGTTCCACGCATCGTCTATTATGTCGGTCTGAACCACTGCCATCTGAAGATAGTTCTCTGAGAGCAGACGCATATTTGCGGCAGAGCCTGCCGTTCTTTTGATATTGATATTGTAGCTTTCGAGCGAATCTATAGCATTCAGTTCACAGCCGAAAATGTAGTAATTTCCGCCCTCAGCCGCCGTGCCGATTCTCACTTTGTCGCTTAGGTCGCAGCCGCCGCATAAAAGCAATATGACACTGCATAACAGCGGTATCAAGAATTTTTTCATTTTTCACCTCAGGTTATATTGTATAAAAGATATTGTAGCAAGAATTTATTGTAATGTCAAGTAGGAGAAGTTGACGGTTGAGGGGATATGTGGAAGATGTTTTGATATGTTTATTGAATTCGTAAAAATCACAGTAAAATAAACCCAAAGACCTCTACAAATTTTCACCGAGATGTCGGTTGTTAGTTTTCATTCCCCGAGATAGACCTTAAAATTCCTCTCAAGCAACGTTTTCACCAGTTCCTCGTTGCTCCTTATCCTGTGCTGTGTTTCAATTCCGTAGGCACTGTCAAAGTCGGTGCTGTGCAGATCGCTTCCTGCGGTGATAATCGTATCTTCGTTACCGAAAACACGGATTGCTTTTTCGTTTTCAATATCACGGTTTCCTCTGTTGTAGCCCTCAATTCCGTCAACTATCGAAATATCAGGTACTTCATCGGGATTTGTTATGTAATTTCTGTCACGGAAAGGGTGAGCGTAAGCGATAAATCCGCCGACTGAGTGGATTTCTTCCGCCCATGTTCTGAGGTCTGCGTTGCGCAGAAAAGGACGTGATAAAAGAAATTCCGGCTCAAAGCCGTAGGCTAAAAATTCCTTGCCGTTACCGTAGCCTTCTTCGATGCCGAAAAACAGGTCAAAATCAAGTTCTTCGGCGATTTTTCTGCCGTTCGTGTATGCCTTGCTGTACTGCATAATAAGCTGTTCCCACTGCAGAGTTCGTGAAACGCTTGTGTTGCCGCCGATAAAGTGGTTGGTAACTGCCGCTCCCGAAAATCCGATTTTGACGTACTGCTTTATCATATCCTCTATCGTATCAACAGCACAGGCACTGCCTTCTTTTGTATGCATATGCAATTCGTATCTGTATTTCATAATGGGTACTCCTTTTGATTTTGCAATTTGTTATAGGTATATTGTAGCACATTTCGGCGGATTTGCAAAGGGAGAGAATGTGCGGGTTAAGTAAAATCGCACAGCAGAAATGAATAATGAAAAATGAATAATACAAAAAAGAAAAGCCCCTCTTACGAGCGACTTTTCTTTTTGGCACCCCCTGCGGGAATCGAACCCACAACTAACCCTTAGGAGGGGTTTATTATATCCATTTAACTAAGGAGGCGTGCTTGTATATTAAATTAACAGATAACATTATACACTATCCGCATTTAATTTGCAAGCACTTTGTAAAATTATTTATAAAGTTTTCCGTCACAGACCGTCAGTATCCTGTCTGCGTAAGCGGCATCTTCAAGATCGTGTGTTATGAGGATCACGGTTTTGCCGCATTCGTGACGTGAGCGCAGAAGCTCCATAACTTCCTTGCTTGAGCGGCTGTCAAGGCTTCCGCACGGTTCATCGGCAAGGATAAGCTCGGGGTCGGCGGCGATTGCTCTTGCGATAGCGACACGCTGCTGCTGTCCGCCCGAAAGCTCATACGGCTTGTGTGTCAGCCTTGCGGAAAGTCCGACAGCTTCCAGTGCTTCTTTAGAGCGTGCAAGACGTTTTGCGGACGGTATACCTCTGTAGGTCAGCGGCAGAGCAACATTTTCGAGCACGGACAATGTCGGGATAAGGTTGAACGCCTGGAATACAAAGCCTATCTTTTGATTCCTTATACGGCTGAGTTCGCTGTCGGATAGCATTTTTGTATCAAGTCCTGAGAACATATATGTTCCGCTGTCACAGGTGTCGAGCAGTCCGAGAATATTCATAAGCGTGGATTTTCCCGCACCGCTCGGACCTGTAATAGCTATAAATTCACCTTTATTAACTGTAAGATCAACGTTGTCAAGCGCCTGTACAGTACCGTCTGCCATTGTGTAATGCCGTGAAATGTCAGTTGCTTTTATCAGCGCTTCGGGGATCGGATGAGCGTTTTTCACTTGCGTATGAATCTACCTCCTTCGGTGAAAAATATCGGCACGCTGATACGGATGTGTTGGTTATTACACCGGCACCGTGAAGTCCGCAACAACCGTCATGCTGATGTATGCACGGCTCGGTGCATATTATCATATTCATCTGCACACCTTCTTTTTGAGAAATTACAAACCTATTTTTAGCGGCTGTATCTGTAATATTCACAAAATATCAGTAATATTTTCCGCTGCGGCAGTCAAACTAAAGAAGTAAAAGTCAAAAAGGAGAATTAATATGAATTACCGCAGTATATATAGAAAGAAAAAACGCAGAGCGCTCCATATAACAATAATTTCGCTGATCGTTGTCGGAGGTCTTTATCTCAATATGGTACTGCCTGCGTTTATAAGAAATTCTGTGCCGAGAGTTGATGTAATTTTCCCGGAACGTACCGAATATACGCCGTCTGTTACTTGCAGCGGTACTGTAGAATATTCGGAAGTGAAATCGGTAAGGAAAGAGATGCCGCTTATAATAAAAGAGTACCCGGTGAATGTCGGTGACAGGGTCGATCAGGGTCAGACCATAGCAATTGTTGACAAGGACGCTGTATGTGAGATGTTAGCCGGTATGTACGCCGGTTCGGTATCCGATGCGCTGACGTTTGCGGAGCTTGCAGACAGTGTTCCTCAGAGTATTGCGTCGCCGGTATCGGGAACTGTTTGTGCTTTAGCCGCAAGCGGAGAGCTGATCAATGCAGGTGCAGATATTGCGCAGATAGGCGGAAAGGGTGCGCTTGTACTGAATGTTGCGGTACCCGAGCGAAATCTCGCAAAAATAAAAAGCGGTCAGACAGCAAAGCTCAGTGTTTCGTCTGCGGAAGAAGCTTTAAGCGGTAAGGTGTTGAAAATCAGCGAAAGCACAAGAAAGCAGTATCTCGGTTCGGTGGAAGAAACGGTAGCCGATGTGACTGTAAGCATCGATAATCCGTCTGAAAAACTTAAAAGCGGTGACAGCGGATATGCGGAAATACAGACAGGTCTTAAGCGTGATATAGTTACCTTGCCTTACAGCGCAGTAATGCAGGACGATAACAGCGAATATATCTACGTTATTGAGAACGGCAGAACAACAAGGCGTGACGTTGTAACGGGACTCGAGATGGCGAAGGTAACACAGGTGTTCGGGGTAAGCGTTGAGGAGGAGGTAGTCAAAGATACAACAGGAGTGGCGGCAAACGCAGTGATTATGCGAAACCGCAAAGACAGCTCCGACAGCGGGAATATATCGGCAGAAAACGGTAAAACTATGACGGATTGAAAGACGGAGGTAACAATATGGGTTTTACATCGGTAATGGCTGATATATGGAGAAGCAAAAGCAGAAGCGCACTTACAATGAGTGCGGTTGCTATAGGAATATTTTCGGTGACGGTTATATCGGCGGTCGGACAGATAGGTACTGCCAGGATAAACGAAAGCCTTGACGATATGGGCGTGAACTCGGTACTTGTTGAGGCTCAGGAAGCAGGAGTTACGCTCGGAGATAACGATATAAAAAAGCTGGGAGATTTGAGCGGTATAACAGGCGCAATGCCGCTTATGGCACAGGTCACCAAGTGTGAGCTTATAGAAAACAATGTTTCGTGTATGGTGTGGGGCGTAAACGAAAAAGCCGATGAAATAATATCAATGAAGCCGATACACGGCAGGCTTATCAATGAAGATGACGTGGAAAAAGCGGAGAATATCTGCGTTATCGATGATAAGATAGCGCTCGAAACATACGGCAGGACGAACATAGTCGGAAAGACGGTAAGCGTGAATTTCGGCGGAAGGTATACGGATTTTACGGTGATCGGTGTTGCGGAGTCTGGGCTCAGTCCCATACAGAATATGATGAATGACGCTGTGCCGTACTTTGTTTATATTCCTTATACGACCGCTCAGAACATCTGCGGCAAGACAGACTATGACAAGATAGCGGTACTGCTTGACAAGAGCGGCGACGGAGAAACGGCGATAGACGGGATAAAAGCCTGTATGGCTGATGTAAAGGGCGATGGCAGTATAAAAATAAGCGAGCTTCAGAGCCAGAAAAAACAGCTTGACGAAATACTGGCTGTCGCAACATCGGCACTGTCGTTCACGGCAGGAATTTCGCTTGCGGTAGCGTCCGTATCGGTTATGACCGCAATGCTTGTGAGCGTCGGCGAACGAAAACGTGAGATAGGCATAAAAAAATCCCTCGGAGCAAGGAATATAAGAATAGTCTGCGAGTTTTTAGCCGAAAGCACGATGATATGTATTATCGGCAGTATTGTAGGCATTGCGGCAGGCTGTGCGGTGGCGTTTGTCATAGGTCTTGCGGTCGGTGAGAGCTTTGTTATGCAGACTGACATAATGCTTATTGCAGTTGCGGTGTCGGCGGTGATAGGTATGATTTCGGGGAGTTATCCCGCATATAAAGCGGCAAGGATGAAGCCGGTGGACGCGCTTAAGATGTAAAAACATATCTAACAGAGTACTATGTGTGAATTGTCCGTAGGGGAGGGGCTTGTGTCAAGAGTAACATGGTTTACACTTTGTGCAAGCACATGGTTTACATGTTATCAATAACAAACGAACATAA